>Ga0082212_10000473_pt1 | contig 58283 bp, 37 predicted proteins | sample TergutNt197P3_FD_71548 | JGI IMG/M metagenome (GOLD analysis project Ga0082212, IMG submission 71548) | Neocapritermes taracua P3 segment gut microbial communities from Petit-Saut dam, French Guiana - Nt197 P3 | ecosystem: Host-associated > Arthropoda: Insects > Digestive system > Gut ... | reverse complement strand
AGCCCTCGATTCGCCCAGTGTAATCCATTTGCAGTCGTCGTGAAGGTCTATCATGCCGATTTCAATCACATCGTCGGGCCTCGGCGAACGGTGCTCGAACATCGTTTGCATTCCCAACACATAGCGATTGGACGGGTCGCACTGGATTTTGTCGTAATAGGCAAACCAGTGATAACCGGGCTTTGAAGTGATCCTTTTTACGGGAACATACATCTTACTAATGGAATCCACGCTGGCAATGACGTCATTGTCGGGATTCCTGAACAGCTCGTCAATACTCCTTGACGAGCAAGAACTGATATAAAGAAAGATAACGATTTTTTTCGAATTTGTTTGCTTTTGAAAAAATCTTTCCTTACTTTTGTAATCGCAAGACTGAATTATACGATCATGATGAGGTATATTATCAGTTATCATCCTGTATATTAACTTGTTAAATGATTTTTTAGCGAACTGTTGGGATTACTGAAAGGCAAAAAAATAGCAGCGAACGAAACGTATATATCAAAAATTACTGTCGCCAAAAGAATTGAAAAGCTATACCGTTCATACCGCGGTTTACTGGTCGATTACGCAAGGCAAATAGTAGGAAGCAAAGAGGAGGCAGAAGATGCGGTGAACGAACTTTTTCTCAGACTGCTGGAGAATCCTTGTCAACTGAAAGAAGTAAAATCGATACATGTGTACCTGTTCAGGAGCGTGCGCAATAATTGTCTGAATTATTTAGAACACAAGGCGGTGCTGCGCCATTTTTTGGAAACAGCGTTCGACAGTACTGATGATACTCAAATACTTGATGAAGCCAATCCGCTATCCATACTTATATCGAAAGAAACGGCAGATAATTTGGAACACGCCATTGAGTCATTGCCCCCAAAATGCAGGGAAATATTTATACAAGCCCGTTTCGAGGGGAAAAGCCATAAAGATATTGCAGAAGAACGTGGCATTACAGTAAATACGGTCAATACACAAATCGCTCGCGCAATGATGAAAATACGTAAAATTACAAGCGAAAACACGGATATAAAGTTAAAAAACTATAAATAACGGATTTTTCTATTTTCTTGTCACTAATTTTGTGCACTTGCTTGTCTTATATATAAATTGTTATTTTCAAATTCTAAAACCGTTCGATGATGAAAAGAAAAATGAATGTACACGAATTTCAGGGAGGCTGGTTACAGGCAGGATCAGTTATTTCCTATTCCGGGAAAGCTCCGATAGGTACTACAAAAGCGTTGAATAGGGCGGTTGCACGTAACGGCATCCAACGATGCTCCCGCTGAAAGGCGGGAGCGGAAAATAAATAATGATCTTTCAAAGACAATTATTATCAAGTTACTAATTTAAAATAAGTAAAGATGAAAAAAAATAGATTTAAAGTTATGATAGCAGTAATATTATGTTTGTTTTCATATTTTATTACTGCACAGGAACCAGAAAAAAAGGAAACATGGGATTATCCTGTGAAACCGGGAATGGAAGAATGGAAAAAATTTCAAAGTTATGAAGAAAAGATAAATGTCAAATAGCTGAAGAAATTCTATCTTCACTGTCTACGGAAGAATTGACGGAAATATGTTTACAATATCCGCTGCTTTGTTGTGTTTTTGCATTTAACGGCTTATGTGACGGACTTGATAAAATGTTCGAAGATTATAACGGAATACGAGAACTTTGTATAAGAAAGAATGCTTCAAAAAATTTGATAAGCAGATACATAATGATATGAAAAATCTATTTATTTTTTTACTATGTCCTTTGTTTTGGACATGCAGTCAAAACAAAATGGAAATCGGTACAGGCATGATAATTAATCAGTATCTAAAAGATGCCGATATCGGCGTTTTTTATTGTAATTGTTCAGAACCTCTAACATTGAGGTTTTTATACCCTGTAAAACCGGGTATGGATGAATGGAATCAGCTGCAAAGCATCGAAGAAAAGGTTAATGCCTGTCAAATTCCGGAAAGTATATTATCTTCCCTTTCGACAAAAGAATTGACGACGGTATGTTTACAATATCCTTTACTTTCTATTGTCTTTGCTTTTAACAACTATGACGACGGCATTGATAAACTATTCGATGATTTCAATGGCATTAGGGAACTCTACAAGCGAAAAGAAGTCTCAAATGAATTGTTAAGTTGGTATAAATGCCAAATTGATAACTTTTCATTGCTGGATGAAGAACTTAACTCTGAAGCTGAAAAAGGATTTTTTATTATATCTACTTCTATTCTGGAAGCGTTGTTAAGTCGTTGTGAATCAAAAGAACATTACGGAATAATATTACAAAATCTTGTGGTTGGATATGAAAAAAAGAAAGAGTATAATGATTTGTTTGCAGTTTTTGGGACTGAAACTAATTTCTTTTCCAGAGCGCATATCATCCATAAAATGTGTGAACAATGTTTTAAGGAATTTCCGCAAATTGACGAAAGTAAATTTCTTTCCAGTCATTTTGAAAATCAGACCATGGATGCTATCAATAAATTGTCTTATAAATTAATCAATTAGAATCATGAAAAGGCTTCCCGACAAATACCGGCAAACGGAAAAGTTATTAGCCAAGCCCTGTCTTTCGACATTCGTCTGTACAACAGGCAGGGCAATCTTTTGCGTCAACAACATTCCAAAGCAAGTACGGTGGCGTTGAATGTGGCCGACTTGCCAAATGATATTTACTTCTTACATGTTTACGACGGAGTGAGCAAGCATCCGGCGGTGAGAAAGATTATTGTGGAGCATTGAGCAAAAACAATAATTTTTACCCCAGTAATAATGCCACATCCAATCCGGCAAGAAATATGGCGCCCAAACCGTGAATGTCATTGTAAAGAGCAGGCCGGTCGTAGTAGTATTTGAGATCGTCGCCGCCATAACTTGTTTCGGAACAAATATTGCCCCCAAAATGCAGGGAAATATTTATACAAGCCCGTTTCGAGGAGAAAAGCCATAAAGATATTGCAGAAGAACGTGGCATTACAGTAAATACGGCCAATACACAAATCGCTCGCGCAATGATAAAAATATGTAAAATTACAAGCGAAAACACAAATATAAAGTTAAAAAACTATAAATAACGGATTTTTCTATTTTCTTGTCACTAATTTTGTGCACTTGCTTGTCTTATATGTAAATTGTTATTTTCAAATTCTAAAACCGTTCGATGATGAAAAGAAAAATGAATGTACACGAATTTCAGGGAGGCTGGTTACAGGCAGGATCAGTTATTTCCTATTCCGGGAAAGCTCCGATAGGTACTGCAAGAGCACTATATAGGGCGGTTGCACGTAACGGCATTCAATGATGCTCCCGATGAAAGGCGGGAGCAGGAAATAAAGATGTCCTCTCCAATACAATTATTATCAAGTTACTAATTTAAAATGAGAAAAGATGAAAAAAAATAGATATAAAGTTATGATAGCAGTAATATTATGTTTGTTTTCATATTTAATTACTGCACAGGAACCAGAAAAAAAGGAAACATGGGATTATCCTGTGAAACCGGGTTCTCGAGAGTGGGCAAGTTTTACTACCGGGAAACAGATGGTAGATGCTTGCCAAATACCAAATCACATATTAAAGTCTTTAAGTACAAAAGAATTGGTGGAAATTTGCTTTAATTATCCATTGTTTTTGGATTATGCCGCCGCTAATGATGAAAGAAAAGGCATAAGTCATATGATAGAAATCTTTAATGGTTTAAATGAGCTATCTTTTACAACCAAAACGGTTCGACAACAAAATACAGTAAAATGTTTTATCGAAAATTTTCACGATACCGATGAATCATTATTAACCGACATGTCAAAAATAATATCTGAATTATGAAAGCGATTTATTATTTTCTTTCTATTAGTTTTTATTTGTGCTTTGTTTCCTGTAATAACAATCTTGAACAAAATTCCGAACATCTTCCATATGAAGAATTAGTTCAGAAAAATTTAGTATATATGAATATGTCTCGACCAACGGATTCATATAATTACCCGATATATCCCGGCAAGGAAGAATGGGCAATTTTGTCCAATAGTCAGGAAATGGTTGATGCTTGCCAGGTATCGAAAGATATTTTGAGCACAATGTCAACACAAGCCGTTATTCAGGCAATTTGGGAATATCCGTTGCTAATGGAGGTATTTCACAGGTTTCAATTTTATGCAGATTTTGAAGGTGCGTTTTTAGCGAATAATGCCTATTTGGAATTATTGAATCGAAATGATGCGTTTGCGTGCCTATTTGAACGTTTGACTTTAGTTAATCCTTTAACAATCTTTCCAAGATTTGAATCACAATTGATAGAACTATTGATTTCTCAAACTGTTTTTCTTTCACAATCGAATGTTAGCGAAAAAAGAAAGATTGTAGAAATTGCTTTACAAAATAATGATAAAAGACAAAGTAATCGCACTTGGGTTAACAGCGCTATTAACACATCCACTCAACCAATAACATGGGTTTTAGTTGGCAGAACGTTGGTCGCTGCAGGTTATCTTCCTTTTATTGAGTTAACAAGTGGAAATGAACAATTGAGATTATTCCTTGATGGATGGATACCTGATTCATCCTCTGAACTTGGAAAAACAGGCTATTCCTATTTGCAACCTGTTTATGGTAATTTTCCTGTGGATATTGGCATGTCAGGAAAAAATTTTACTAATGATCTATAAATTATAAAAATCATAAAAACCAAATTATCAATAATTGAACTTCTAATTTGCTGCAATCTGATTTTTTGTCAGGCGATAACACTATATACACCGAAGGGTACTGCGGTGTATGCTTTTACAAATTCCGAAATGAGTTCGTCTAATATTACGTGGCAGGAAGAGCAGGCTTCCCGATAAATACCGGCAAACGGAAAAGTTATTAGCCAAGCCCCGTCTTTCGACATTCGTCTGTACAACAGGCAGGGCAATCTTTTGCGTCAACAACAGTCCAAAGCAAGTACGGTGGAGTTGAATGTGGCCGACTTGCCGAATGATATTTACTTCTTACATGTTTACGACGGAGAGAGCAAAACAATAATTTTTACTCTAATAATAATGCCACTTCCAATCCGGCAAGAAATATGGCGCCCAATCCGTGAATGTCATTGTAAGGAGCAGGCCGATCGTAGTAGTATTTGAGATCGTCGCCGCCATAACCTGTTCCGGCACAAATATTGGTAACGGCACCTTCTGATGTTATTTGCGTAAGTATTCCTTTCCATCCGGCAATGGCGACAGTTCTGTAACGTTTGTCAATCCAACCGTTGTTGACTGCCAATGCTATCGAGTAGGTAAACATGGCCGTACATGAAGTTTCCAAATACGAATCCTCCCTGTTCAGTATCTGATGCCACATTCCCGTTTGGCTTTGATACTGCATGGTATTTAGTATCTGACGTTTAAACAATTCAATAACCTCATTGCGTCTGGGATGGTCTTGTGGCATTAACCGGAGTAAATCGGCTGTTGCCATCATCATCCAACCGTTGCAACGACCCCAATAAGTACCTCCGTTTGTTTTCAGGTCGTCGTAAAAATAATGAAACATCAGCCCTACCCGCTCGTCGAACAAATGTTTGTGAAACAGCGCGACCTGTCTGGCTGCTTCATCAAAATATCCGATATTTCCCGTCAGCTTGCCCATACGTGCCAAAAATGGAACACTCATGTACAAATCGTCGGCCCAAACAGTGTTGTGAAACGGTGCAGGACGCGAGAAAGTACCATCGGACAGCCGCAATTGTTTTTTCATGATATGTTCGCCAGCCGCATCAATATAAGTTTTGTATTCGGGCTTTTTGTCGGTCATGTACAACTCAATGAGACTTGCACCCATAGCGCCGCAATCGTCCAGTTCAGTGATATTGAGGCCCTGCGCTATGGGAAACCCCCATTGATTCTTTCCGTCGTATTTTGATTTCAGATATTGATAATCCTTGAAAAAGAATTCGAAATTTTTACGTGTGAAATTTTGATATTTGGCCTCGCCAGTGACTTCGCCAAGCTTGTTGAAACCGATGTGAATCACACCGTTCCAGTATTTCCAGTCGTTGTAACCGTTTTGGGGCACAACATTTCGGTTGTATCCGTACTTTTGAATATCGGGGACTAATTCACCCGTCGCTCTGTCATAATACATATATGTTGTATTCTTGACCACATTGTCAGCCACTTTCTTAACGGCGTTCAACACATCCTGTTTTGTTTGCGCAAAAGCATAACTCATTGATAAACAACATGCCAATGCTGTAATAAATACTTTTTTCATACTAATAATTTTTAATAATTTGTTGTTCATATAATAACTGTGTATTTTATCTCGACGACTGAAAAGGGATGTCGTATGTTGTCATAGGCACGTGATAATACCCGCTGGATGCATGGGCAACATAATTTCGATATATCGGGTCCTGAATGAGGCAATTGTGTCGCGTATTGGCAGGTATTGTCGTGGTGTAAATCCTGATCTCACCCGGAAGAGAAGTAATGATTTCCTCACGCCAATCGCCAACTATATCAGCTATGGCAAGCACCCTGCCTTCTATCTCGGTTTTGAGATCGGCTGGGCTTTTGTACTTGACTACTTTTCGCTTGTCTATCAGTTCGCGCTGTTGGTCTCCATCCCAAAAAACACATTGTGTAGGCAAGAAATCCCTATCGATGATTTCTCCTTTATTGGTGTACATCACTGCGATATTCGTCTGGTCATGACCACCGGAAATTTCATAGCCCCAACATTCCCTTCCTGGCCGGGTCTTGTCAATATCACTGCAAAATCCGGTACCATGTACATGAAACGTCGGAAAATCTGACCCCCAGATGACTTCACCCGTCCTGGCATCGACCATACACATCCCGTTGCCATTCGGCCGCCTTGCTTCAATATTATAATATATTTCCAAGCCGGGATGTTCGGGAAGGATGTCGCCTACAAACATGCCGTCGGGATGTCCCAGTCCGGTTGTCCATAGCGGGGTGCCATCATGATCCAGTACACACGAACCAAGTATCACCTCATCGAAACCGTCGCCGTCAATATCGGCGGCTACCGTATTGTGTGCGCCCTGACCCCAATAATTGTTTGACGGGTCTCTTAATTCCCTGTTATCCCATTCCCAGACAAGCTTCAACTCTTTGTCGATTAGCCGGTAAGCTCGTGCCATCATCAGATTATAGGTGCCTCTCAATATGACGATATGGGGGTGAACGCCATCTAAGTAAGCTACGGCAATCTGGTTTCGCTGTGGAAAATTATAAGCATCCATATTGCCTTTATTGACTTCAAAAAAAGGATCGCGGGATATCCAGTCGGCTTGTGCGATAATTTCGCCTGTCATACCATCCAGAACAGAAATATATTCAGGGCCAGAACGAACCATGCCTTTACCTTTTTCGCGATATGCTTCAAAAACACCACCTTCCTTATCACGCGGGTCGCCTTCGCCACTCTTAACGATAACTTCGGCTTTACCGTCACCATTAATATCGTACACTAAATAAGGAGAGTACCATGTTCCAAATTCGATGGCCCATCCCATATCGTATGCCCATAACAGTTCTCCAGTACGCTTGTAGGCCTGCAACTTGTAGGTGTCCGGACTGGGAAACCAGGCCACATACCAGGGATCAACATTACCTCCGGGATATTTTACCACATAATCCATTTCGCCGTCGCCGTCCAAATCACCCATGGCAATTTTTTCGAGGGTATAATCGCCCGCCAGTTTAATGGAAAGATACGGTTTTGTATCGGCATTGAAAACTACCGGATAGGGCAGCGATTCCTTGCCTTCCTGCCCGCCAACGACAGGAACAACCGTATAGAAAAACGCATCTCCAGCGGGTAATCCTCCATCAACAAAGTTGGTGGAATTGGTAATCGGCGAACCGTTTATTTTTACAGGGGTGTCGTTACCCGAACGGCGATAAACGTTAAAGGCCACCTTGTCAGGATCGTTTGCCAACAGTCGCCAGCTAATATAAACGTTCCTATTATCGACATCAATTGTACTTAACTGCGACCCGTACACTTTCTTTCCCGCCTCCAGCGGGATGGCAACTACTCCCCGCCCAATATTTTCGTGCTCCAGCAACTTGTAATTCAGTTGCTTTTTTACGGAATCCGAAAGGTTTTGCACGTTTTCCTTCACGCCCTGACTACATGAAGTAATCATAATAACCCAGGCTATAACAATCGTTAATTGCATTATTTGGCGCAGTGAACTAATTTTTTTAACTAAATTTTTCATTTTATTGAATGAATTAATTGATTATAATTATGAATAATTTCTATCTGTTTTTTATTCGCTCTTTATTGGCGTATCGGGAACGACAGCAAGCGACTGATGCCCATGTTTTTCGAGATAATAAAGCAAATGAGGAATCTGGCGAAATCGTTGCGTAAATTCCTTTCCGCTTGCGGGAGACGAGCCAGTAACAGTTCCCATTTCTTTACCGAAAGTACGAACGAGAAAATCAATGTAACGCGGATTGCCTGTCAGTTCTCCTGCATACGCGATCCCTTCTGTCACGATCACCGAATACCAACCTCCGTCGGCATATTTCGGACATCCCGTCTTGTAACGAAATCCTTGGGCGGCCTCGTTCCAGGAATAATCGAGGAGCCAGTCTGCACAACGAACAATGGCCTGCCTTACTTCCGGTCTGCCGGTTTGTTCATAATAACGGGATAAGCCATGCAGAAGTACTCCGACGGCAAACGCTTTGCCACCGCGATGGTCCTTCTTGTCGGGACAATCACATTCGGTCTGATCCTGTGGCAAATCGAAACATCCTGTCTCGTCGTTTTGTTTCGACAATATCTTCTCAACATAAATGTCCGCCGATTGGAGAAAGAACGGATTGCGCGTGAAATGATAGGCCGCCATTGCATTCGCCAACGCCCAACCCGCCGACCGCTCAATCGAAAAATCAAAGTTTGGCGTATAATACTTCGCCTGATTCATGCAGATCATGTTGGCAACATCGAAAAAGCGTTTATTGCCCGTCAGACAGGCCATGTAGAAATTTCCCGGCTGGTGACAGTGCCCTCCGGAACCGTCAGGGCTGCCGCCCAGATTGGCGACAAGGTCATGTTCATGTTCTAATCGCGGGTCCTCCTTCTTTACAAAACCACCAACATGGCCGGTGCTGTGTGCATAGACCAATTCACGAGCGCGCGGGTTGCGTGGATGGAAATTGACGTCGACCGTCGTATAATGCCGTGACATCTCTTCTGCTCGTTTCAGAAAATCGAGGTTGCCTGTTCGGGCAAAATGAACGGCACACACATACGAAAGATCGTATTCGCTGTTTCCCCAGTTCCAACGCCGTTCGCCAAACCAGTCGCCAAAATTCATCCAACCGTACTCCGCCCGTTTTTCGCGGCCTTTTTCCAGTTCGACAAACGAAAGGTCGAATGCATTTTCATACGTATCGAACACGCCTTCGCGTTTCGGGTTGATCGGTGGAAAGACTCCACTCTCACAATAAACAGACGGTTCGGCAACCGCAAAGAGCGGATTGGCGAGCCACGCAGCACATGCCTCCGGCTTTTCGGTTGTGCGCTCGTCGAGCACAAGCCACATTTCAGTTTGCACTTCCATGCCGTTTTTAAACTGGTAACAACCATCCTTGAACCAATACCAATGCATAAATGTTCCTTCCAGCGATGTACTATTTTTCGGCGGGTAATTACTCGTCGGCAACACAGGAAGAATGTCGAATTGGAGACGACCGTCCTGATATGATAAACCTTTCGGCCACGTTTGCCAGAAGTCGCGCATCCAGTACCCCTGTTTGCCGATTCTTACAAAACCGTCAGCCTGTTTGACGGTTTCTTTCCGACCGTCGAGGCTGACTACGGCGTGATTGACTTGATCCTGGAGAACAGACAGGTTTTTTTTGCCTGTCTTACCACTGCCGAGGCGAATTTCCGTACCTTGTTCCGGCATGTCGAGTGAAAGCGAAGCCGACCGAATCAAGGTATGATCTGCCGTTTCATTGTTGTTGCACAATGCCCAGCGAATGCGTAGCAGATCGTTTCCGAAAAACGAAAGATGAGCCCGCCAACGGAAAAAAGGCGTTCCGTCAGGCTTTACGTAATCGCCAACATTCCAGACGGATGTTCGCACGCTACCTTCAGTCTCGTATTCGATAGCCCCTCCCGGCTTCCACGTGAGCTTCGTGTCGTCGCCCAGAATTATTTCGGAAGAGAAACGACTCATCATTCGCTCGATTTGTTGCATGTCGACTTGCCGCTTACCTGCTTCCTTGCGACCGTTCGGAGCCGTTTGCAAATAGTAAACGGCTGGCGCATCCGGCTTCGTTGCCGTAACAAAATCACAGAGTAGCCATTGCACGCTGCCGTCGCCCCAGGTTGCCATGACATCGAACTGTGCCGCAACCGGTTCGCCGTTTTCGTTTTGGAGGACGACATCGCTGACGTCGGCAAGTTTTCCGGGAGCGAAGGGCACGCCCGAGGTGACGTATCCTTTGGTGCGTCCGTATTTCGTCGGTTCGGCAACTGTCAGTTTGATTCTTTGTGACACGGTCGGCGGTGGCGTCGGTCTCGTTCCGGCAACGAAAGAAATCGTTTTTTTCGAAACTACCCCAGCCTCGTTGAGCGGTGAATTAATTCGGGCGGTGTACCTTTTCCCGGGCACGAGGTCTGTCAGTACAATGCGGTGATTTCGCATCGCATCGTCTGCTTCCTTGAACTCGCGCGTTTGTCCGTTTTCGCCGGTACATTGCACAGTGCCGGCAGGGAGCGGAGCAGAACTGATCCACGAGAGTTGCGTCGAACCGTCCGAAAGCGTAAAAGCAACCGGATCGGTTACAAAAGCGTTGATCCATTTTTCCTTCTCCGATACATACGAGGTATGGACGGTCAACGCTGTAAATGCCAGCAGTAATACTGATAATTTGATTCTATTTTTCATTTTCGTTCGTTGTTACATGTGAATCACTTTATTTAGATTCTTCCAATACATATTCAAACACTGAACCGTATCCTCCACCCATATTGCGGGCAAGCCAAAAACGGTATTCGGTATCTTCTCTTGGCGTGATGTATCGTTTGTCGATCGGGTCGGGAGCAGCAACCACCATGATGGCTCTTCGTCCGTCGGTATCAATGGCCGATATGACCATTTCACTTCGGAAATCACCGTATAAATCAGCTATGAAATTAGATACTAAGCGGGAATCGGGAACAGGATTGGGAACCACGCCTTCCATGATCACGATTTCCTTGCCGTTAAACTTTCCTATTACTTTCCCGCTGTTGCCGATTAGCTCCCGTGTTGGGTCACCATCCCATTCTATCGGCACAAAACCGACGGGAAATTCGCTGCTCAGTTTTTTTCCGTCGGAAGAAAACAATAAATAGGTTCTGTCATTGTGTCCTTCACGGTTAACCATGCACTCCATTCCCGGCGAGCCGTCCCAGATATCGGCGGTCCACCCCACGTGTCCATGCGACCATGCAGGATCTTCTTCCCGGTTGTTTTTCCAGATAATTTCACCTGTATTGGCATCTACCATGTAAATACCTGCATGCATGTTTGATTCCACGATAAAGCAAATTTCAAGACCCGGACGGCTTGGAATGTAATCATGGATGGAAATAATATCAGGGTGTTGCTTAAACAGCGCCCAGCGCAGCGTGCCGTCGTTGTTCAGGCATGCCGAACCGAAAATGACCTCCATCTTCCCGTCGCCGTCGACGTCGGCAACCTCCACTTTATGCCCGCCCGATCCGCTTGTGGCCATGAAACTGTTATATGTCCACAATTTATTCAGGTTGTTGTCGTAAGCCGAGATGATTTCATTTTCATAGAGACCCGTTTGCGTGATCACCGCAGGTGTTTTTCCATCTAAATTTGCAACGCTCATTTGAATACGCGTGGAGGATTTGGTAAAATCCGTCTCCATTTTGTCCCATAGCGTTTTCTTCAAAACTTTGCCCGACATGCCATCGAGAATGGCCAAATAATTTTCCTCGCCGATTTGCAGCAATGTAATGACTTCGCATTTCCCGTCGCCATCCATGTCCCACACGTTGAACACCGCATTGCTGGCGCTTCCGTATACATTGTCGTGCCAAACAATGTCCTTGCGCCAAAGCGATCTTCCCGTGTATGAAAAAGCTTCGAGCTGTACCGGCTTACCCGGGTCTTGCGACATTTCCACATTTCCGTTGTCCAGTCGAATTACACAACCAAGTTTCCCGTAGCCTTCCAGATCGCCGAAAATGGGCACCATTCCTCCTTTCTCAACAACAGGCTTGAATTTGACGATTACCGGATATTGATTTTCTCCAATGGTGATGGCCGCCCAATCGGATGGATTTTTTTCCTTTCCGTTTCCGTCGACGGCAACGACACGGTATTGATAACGTTTTTCGGTAACAAGATTATAGGTGTCAAGATAAGAGGTTTGGTACAGCGGTTCGGCGTTGAGCTTTTCGCCGTTGTGGTTTCGGGCTGATCCCTCCAAACGGTATAGGTTGAAACGGGTATTTTTAGAATCACCGGCAAGCAACGCCCAGCTGATTCCTACTCCGCCGTCGGGATGGGGTACCGCAATGATCCCGCGATTGACAATGTTCCATGTAGCTCCTTCCGGTTCGCGTACCAAACGTATTCCTAAATCCGGAAGCCTGGCGCCCGGCGAAACACTCGACGACCGACCGCAATATTCAAGTATACTTGCCCAACTTCCGCCCATCACTCCGTATTCCATATCATGCAAAGCCTCGATACGAAATCTCCATTGTGAAGTAGCAGGATCATCGTATGCAACGGTAAACTGCCAGACATTTCCAGCCATTTGATACATGCCGGCTTTATTTTTCAATCCCCAGTCGGCAGGTTTCAAATATTCTTCCCATTTGTCGTATTCCCTGTTACGCGATTCGTTGTAATTGACAGTTGCTGATTTTAACTCCGCCTCTTCATTGCCCCAGAAAAACCGGAGGGAGTTGTCGCCGCCGCGCGCCGCAAGATCAAACTCATAGCGTGTAGGAATACGATGTATCCGCCCCGTAGCTTGGGTCAGCCAATCGGTATATGCTTCCACATCTTCCCGGTTGATGTAGATGACCGGATAATTATCCTTCCCGACGGGTATCTTGCCGTTGTCCCAATGCAATGGTTTACGGTAGCCGGTAGCATCCGTAAATTGCCTGTATTCGGCATTCGTGACGGGATGGTCCAGCATTTCGAAATCGCCGATGGCGATTGTCTGTTCTCCCCGTTTCAATTCCATACCCTTGAAGAAAATGAAATTTTGAAGTTCAGGCTGTATCTCCACCTTAGCGGTATTACAGCTTACAATTCCCGTTATCAGGAATAGACAAAATAAAAAATTACGATTCATGATGGTTTTAATTTGATTAATGATTAATTTGATTATTTTATAATTATTTAGCGCTCAACAATAATTTTCTTTTCCACCGGATGATTGCCCGCTCCGTCGTAAGATAGCTTCCATAGTTTGTTTTTTAAAATGACTGGAAAGGAATTTATTTTCGTATTTCTTCAATATAAGTTTCATTTACAAAATATCCGTTTATTTAATCCTGATATATGTATTTAGAGAATGGGGATCTCCGTTTGGCGGAACAATATCAGACACAATTAATAAAGTATCATTTTTAATATACAAAAAGTACCTTCTCGTTATTTCTATATATTCGTTAAACTCCATTGCAAACGTTTTTTCTCCTCGAATAGTCCAATAATTTGCGGTATGTTTTTTCCATTTGTAAAAATAGGATTTTCCATTATCCATATGGACAATATGGTCATTAAAAATTTCTACAATAGGATAATTTTCTTCCGGTATTCCCCAAGGTCCTCCATTTGCCTTAACATCCCACTTCCATTTCCCCTGCACACATTTTTGTATCACGGGCAAAGGCTGTGCATACAAGTTTTCGATATTGCTGAAGTCTATTTTTGACATGTCAATATCATCATTTCCGCAAGAACTGAAAATCACTGCCAGAAGTAGCATTATAATTACATATAACATTCTTAATTTCATGAAAACTTTCATCCTGTTTTGCATGACAAATGATTTAAAAACAGTTCGGACGAAGATTCAATTCTTCGTCCGAACTTTGTTAGGCGATTGATTAAAGCGTAGTTACTACAAGTTCGCCTCTAAGATTACTGCCGTTATAAATTCTGAAAGTGTATGAGGTATTACTTATCAGCCCTGTAACAGCTTTCGCATGAGCAGCAACGTCATCCGATGACAGATTTACGCGGACGTCTGCGGTTCCCGTACGCGAAACCTGAATGTGTGTCACGTCGAAGGCATCGTCATTCCATTTGAGGGTAATCTGCGTTTGGTCAATATCTTCTACCTCAGGATCAAGAAAAATATTATACGAATAATCTGTTTTTGTTCTGGCGACTTCCGTTCCACGCAAGACATTTCCGGTATAAATGCTTACGGTATAGGTCGTTTCGGGACTTAAACCGGTTATTTCCTTTTCTGACTCGGCAGCGGTTATGCTAACGGTGATTTCCGTTCCGTCTTCTGCCGCGACGATAATCTTATCGGCAGGCGTCGTGTTGTCCCAACTTAATTTGATAAAATCAAGACCTGTATCGTCATCGGCAACCGGATTGAAAATGTTTTCCGTTTTGGTCGTGACAGACAGGACGCCGCGTCTGTACGTGTTGCCATCGTATAGTATCCCGAACAGTTCGAAGTTATAGGTCGTATTGCCAAGCAATCCCGTAAACTCCTTGCTTCCGGATTTCAATTCCTGTTCAGTCAATGTAAACGAAACAGGGTCAGCATCAGTTTGAGCAATGGTGATTCGGTTCACCAAAAGGGTGCTATCCCAACGTACCTGAATAAAATCAATGCCAATAGCCTCTGATGGCATCGTGTAGAATACGTTCTCATTGGATGTTGTCAGCCGGTTGGGAACTAGCGTCGAGGCGTTGCAATAGACAGTCCAGCCCGAAGTTTCCATGCTGTTATTCACACTGACACTTCTGATTCTTGCATAGTATCCGGTATTGCTTATCAAATTACTGACTCGCCATGATCGGGTAGTCGCGATGGTTGTGGTACCTTCTATTTCAGACCGGTTTGGAATGTCAATTTTAAGATTATTGCTGCCAAACGCTATGTCTGTGCTCAATTCCAACTCATAATTGGCGCCGCCAACGGGGTACCATGAGAATGACATGTTTGTGCCGCTAACACTTCCCGTAAAATTGGACGGACGAAACAATTGTCCTTGATTATTCTCGGTAATAGCTTCATCCTGCCATGATTTACAGGAAAATAATCCACATGTTACCAGCATCAATGCCAAAAAAATCAATGATTTTATCTTGTTACACATAACTTCTTTTTTTAAATATTTAATTTTCATTGGTCATACATGTTATAGGGACGCCAAATATCGTTTGTCAACGTTCCCTGGCTGGCATCTATCAAAAGCTGCGAGATAGGGAACACATAGTTGTTCATCTGCTTTCTGTATCCGTTCATTATCCGGTCGTATGTGATATAGACAGATGTAATGTCAGCCTCAGAGCGGTTACCGTGCCATGCACTACGGCTATATCCGGGGATGCTTGTTCCATCCGGAAACCGGTAATCGGGATTCAGAATTTCGATTTGTTCTGGATCGTTTGGATCTTCCCTCCAGAATATTTCTCTCGGAACCCAGTTGTAAGGAGGGTCAAACGGTCGTCTAAGAATATTGTCGTAGGCAGCGAACATCTCATCTTTCTTAGCGCCTAACAAATTCCAACGAATGAGATCGTATTTTCGAATGAACTCACCGCCAAATTCCCATGCGCGCTCGTTGACAATGGCGTTGAAAAAATCGTCCTTGGATGCAGCAACCGAATCCACGTATTGGGTTATTTTTTCAGCATGGTATTCCGGGGCAAATGCACGTCGCCTGACTGAAGCCAATGCGTCTTTTGCCTCGCCTGTAGGTCCGTTGATTTCATTTTCGGCTTCGGCAAACATCAATACAATATCCGCATAACGCATTAATGGCATTCCAACCCCTGTATTCGATTGTTCTCTGAGTGAACCTCCCATATTGGGAACGATCCAGTTACGGCGATATTTGGAAGGACGATACCCGTTGCCATTCGCACCAATAAGCCTGAACTGTTCATAAGTCATGTTATAATTCGTCTGCGTGGCAGTCAGGTCGCGACGCAAATCTTTGTGGTCGAAAGTATGGAAGTAGTGAAAAGACAGGTAAAATTCCGCAGCTGCTCTCCCGTATTTCGGCTCGGCTGGAGAGGTGGAAAAGGGTATTCCGAGCGTTTGTCCCACGCGTCCGCTGATTCCTCTGCCGTAAGCCACTTCAAAAAAGAGCTCTCCATATTCGGTATCCTGCTTATATTCATGGATATCCCTCCAAATATCTTCGAAATTCGGTCGCAAGCGATGTCTTCCGCTGTTCATCATTTCCCAACATTCATCCCTGGCAATCTGGTAATATTTCTCCGGATTCCGTCCGCGTCGGGTGATATAATTTTCAGATTCGCCCCGTAAGGCATAACCGGCTTGCATCAAGGCAATTCTTGCTCTCAGACCTTTGGCGACGCCTCTGGAAACACGTTTCACGGTTCCGGCCTCCGCCGACCAGGGCAAGTATTCCTGAATCTCACCCAAGTCATTAACCAATCGTTCATAGATGTCGTCACGGGAAGATTTGGGAACATACAGTTCACTGGTAGCTTTGGTCGATTCCGTGTGAAAAGGTACATCCCCCCACAAAGCGGTTAAGTAATAATAGGCGTAAGCCCTTAATACAATTGCCTCGGCATATAGTTTTCTGGCTTCTGACCGATGCTCTCCATTCCAAAGCGGGCCGTTAGGCAAATTATCAATTACCATATTGGTTCGTTCGATCATGCCGTAAAACCTTACCCATGTGGCGCGCAGTAAGTCGGAACCGGGATTTCCAACGTAATGACATACCGAATTGCGCGCGCCATCGTAGTCCTGGTGAGATACTTCGACGTCGGTATCAACCGAGAACCACATCAGATTATAGTCCCACAAGTCGCCCTGGGTTAGTGCGTCATAAGCGCTATAGAGTTCTTTCGCAGCATAATCTATACTTTCAAATACCACGTTTTCCGTAAAGCTCGATTTTGAACTCGTGTTTAAAAAATCCTCACATGCCGTTAAACACAATCCCGATAATGCAATGAGGATAATAATAAATGATTTATAAAATTTCATAATCTTTTATCTTTTTAGAGTGTTAAGTTTATTCCAACATTAAAAGAACGGGGTTTTGGATAAGAATTCCAGTCGCATCCGGGCGTAAGCGGTGTGCTGCGAATCCCATCCACTTCAGGATCGTAACCACTGTAGTTGGTCCATAACCATAAGTTAAACCCAGACGCATAGAGCCTCAATTGTTCAAGATGGACTCGCGACAGCCATGTTTTAGGTACGGAATATCCGATTGACAGCGTATTCAATCGCAAAAACGAGCCGTCTTCAATAGCCCAGGAATGTAATGGTGAACGATTCTGGGTTGCATACCAGTATTTTTTATCCCCGTTGTACTTTACCAAATCTTCCGGCGTATTCATTAACAGGCCTGTTTCCGGATGGTAGTACATCCACCTGCTTTCAGAATCCATCATACCCAATATATTCTTGTAGCGCCGTCCTCCAAATTGGGCTGTGGCACATAACTTGTTGACGTTGAATATATCATTACCGTATGACCAGTTAAAGGCGGCCGAGAAATCGAAACCTTTGAATCTGGCATCCAGTCCGAATCCTCCTACGTGTTTCGGATTGGCATTGCCGATTTCAATCTTGTCGTCAGTTGTGATGTTCCACCACGAGTTTGGGAGATTGGCCAACTCATTCGGGTCTGTCGGGATGTTTTGTTTTTTGAATTTGAGACACCCCGGACGAAAATACCGCTGCCCTGTCAAACCGCTGTTATTGGCTACGCCGGGCTTAATGGTATATCTTGAGGCATCCGGGACTCCTTCTGCACCGTTATAAGTGAAGTCATCCATCGAATAGATTCCATTCCCGTCGGTTTCATATCCGTAAATAATACCAACTTGTCCTCCTTCATATATCAGAAATTCAGCTGTGGAGCCATCGGCTCCTCCCCACCCGGAATCTTGCGTCCATCGCTTTGTTTCGCCTAATTTATCGATTCTGTTTTTGTTGAAGCCAATATTGAAGTTCGCCGACAAACTGAAATCACGTTTTTCAATAATATTTGCATTAAACGAAACCTCAATTCCCCTGTTCGATGTTTGCCCGATATTTTTCATTTGCGTGCTGTATCCGGTATTGGCAGGAATGGATGCCGAGATGAGCAAGTCTCTGGTCGTATTCAGGTAAAGTTCCACCGTACCCGACACGCGACTTTTAAACAGGTAAAAATCCAATCCCACATTTCGGGTAATGGTGGTTTCCCATTTCAACTTCGGGTTGGCAAGCGTTGATGACGGTTGTATGTAGGCGGTTGGCGCTCCCAAAGGTCCGTCCATGAACAGACGGCTTGTATTGATGCTAAGCGCTTTTCTCCACAAATCATCAGCTATCCGGTTATTTCCTGCTTGTCCGTAACTGGCTCTGAGTTTAAGGTCGGACAACCACGACTTGGTGCCCTCCATAAAGTTCTCGTCAGATATACGCCAATAGGCCCCAAAGGAAGGGAAAACGCCCCATCGGTTTCCTGGTGCGAATTTACTGGACCCATCCGCTCTGACAGTTGCACTTAGCAGGTATTTCCCTTTGTAATCATACATTACACGTCCGAAAAAAGAAGAATTATTATTTGGCGAATTATTGAAAGTGTAAACCGGGTCGGCAACGCCCAGGTTCATCATGGCCAATCCACCTTCCGCATCAATGTATTTTGGCAAAAACTTGACAGAACCTCTCATTCTTTCGTAACTGCTCGAATTCATTTCCTGTCCAATCATGGCAGAGATGTTATGTCCCTGAAGGAAATCTTTTTTATTATAACTTAACGTGTTCGTTATTTGCCAGGAACGCCTGTCGTATTTGTCCTTTTCAGCAAGGGGTTGCGAACCGTTTTCTTGCGCATTGGAGGTGTAAAGACCATAAAATATATTGATTGATTGTTTTCCATACCTGGTAGAATATTGAAACCGGTAGACGATGTCTTTGGGCAGCTTGATATTCACCGCTGTGTTATAGTCAAAGTCGTGTTGAACATTGCGACGATAATCATCCATCGTTTGCTTGTAAGGATCCATCGTCAACGAACTAATCGTTTCATAATCACCCTCATCTTCAGGATCAACAATGCCCTGTATTCCCATTATGGGACGGTAATTGAGGATGTGCTGCAAACGCCCGCTTCTGCTCGTGCCACTACCCATATTCACTTGATCGGACAAGCGAAGACCCACTTCTAATGACAACCAGTCCTTGACGGTGTAATTAACTTTTGACGTAACATTATTTCTTAAAGCCTCCTGTCCGACCATCACGTCTTTTCTGTCGTCGCGCGTAAAACTCACATTATACGTGAAGGCTTTGGAACCTCCGGTTATCGATATGTTATTGTTTAGGGTTGTCCCGGTTCGTCCGAGCACTCTTTTTTGCCAATTGGTATTTTCCACATCCCGATAGATATGGTAATCTTCAAATCGTCCCAGAAACTGTTCGATAGTAGTTCCGGGTCCCGAAATTTCATACTGCCAAAGGGCATATTCGTATCCGTCCAGCACGTCCAGAAATTTGGGAACTTTGCTGTTTCCATAATAAGAATTAAACGAAATTGTAGCTTTTCCTTCATAACCGCTTTTGGTGGTGATGATGACCACTCCATTTGCCCCGCGCGCACCATAAATGGCAGTCGAAGAAGCGTCTTTCAACACGTCGATCGTGGCAATGTCAGCAGGTGAAATAGCGCCTAAGTTATCTACCGGGAAACCGTCAATAATGTACAATGGCGAGTTGTCCTGCGTGATTGAGCCACCGCCGCGTACCCGAATCTTGATTTCCGCATCAAGCGATCCTTCGGTTTGCGTTACATTCACCCCAGCCATCTTACCCGTAAACAACATGGCGGTAGATGCTAACGGTACATCTTTAAATTGTGCGGCGCTGACCGAAGCGACGGAACCGGTCAAGTCAGCTCGACGGGCTGTACCATAGCCGATGACCACTATTTCATCAAGCCCTGTCATTTCTTCATGCATCGTGACATTGATGATTCGCTGATTGCCAACAGAAAATTCTTGTGTGGAAAACCCCACAAAAGAAAACACCAGGGTAGCATTTTCATCCTTTACCTGCAAGGAATAAGCGCCGTTGATGTCGGTTGCCGTCCCCTGCGTTGTTCCCATAACCCTCACGCTTACTCCCGGCAACGTTTCGCCCTCGGCATCGGTCACGACGCCGGTTATGGTGATTTGTTGCAGGGATACGACATCGGGAGGCAATACTTTTTTGTCGGGCATCAGCACAATGTGTGTGCCTTCCATTGCATAATGTACCTGCGAGTCTGAAAACAATTGGCTTAACAAATGATTTACCTGCATGTTTTTTACGTTCACAGACACGCTTTGGTTCATGTCAATCTGATTACCATCATAGAGAAACAGGTAATCGGTCTGATTTTCAATCTCGTCCAGCACTGTTACCAGGCGTACATTTCGTTGTTTGATGGTTACTCTGGCATTTTGTGAGTGCGAATTTTCTGCAAACATAACGATGCTGCAGAAAAATAGTAAAAACGTACTAATACGCATAATTCTAAAAATTTGTTTGCGTCGCGACATTTTTTCTTTTTCATGCCTCGACCTATAAAAATAATTCATATCTTTGTCATTTGAAAAGTTAATACTAAAAAATGTGTTAATTTTCGCGCCGACCATAGCTTGGACACTTGTCGGCGCTTTTTGTGTTTACATGAATGGGCATTTTACATAGGCATTGCGGTTTAAAGGGTTACTGATTTTTTCACTTGATGTAAATCACGTGATTTTCTTCGTCGCGTTCAAACCTGAAACGGAAATTTCGTTGCAACACACGCAGTGCATAATGGATACCGTCGGCATGGCGGAACTTGCCGGTTGGCGTGTACGCTTTCACACGGCTGTTTTGTACGACGATTTTTATTCCGTAACAGCGTTCAAATTTGGTCATTAGATCGGCAAAGGGCATGCCTTCAAAGCATATCAGCCCTTCGCGCCAGCGAAAGTGATTGAAGTCGGTAATGGCTTCGGTCACGAGCCGGCCTTCGTGCAGGCGCGCTAAGGTGTTGGGGTGCAGGGTGATGGTTTGCGCGCTGTCTTCCACAGCAGTTACCTGAACTGAACCGCTCAGCAGCGAAGTGGAAAAAACACCGTTCTGCGGATAGGCTTCCACATCAAATTGCGTGCCCAGCGCCTGAACGGCGTATCCGCCGGCGTGTACAACAAAGGGCCGTTCGGGGTGGTGTGCCACATCAAAAAAACCTTCGCCTTCGAGGATGATCTCGCGCCGGCTGTCAGTAAATTCGCTTGGATATTTCATTGTCGTGCGCGCGTTGAGCCAGATATTCGTGCCGTCGGCAAGCGTCAGGTTGACCGTCTGTCCGGCAGGCACGCGGATGGTATTCAGGGCAACGGCGGTCTCTTTTGTGGTTGTCCTCGTGTGGAAGACCATCCACGATACCGACAGGGTGATAACGATAGCCGCAGCAATCTTCATCCATTCGGGAGTGGAGCGCCGTTGCACGCCGACAGGTTTTTCTTCCCGTTTTGCCAACTGGAAGCGGATGTTTTTCAGTACAATATCGGGAGCCGGCTCCATGCAGTCAACGCGCGTCAGGGTTTCGCTGTCGTTCATAAATGTGTCGATTGCACGGCACAACTCATCGTCGATCAGCCCGTTGCGAAGGGCGTGATAAACGAGTCTGTTCTCGCGTTCGGTACATTCGTTCCGCAGAAAACGCTCCAATAATACTTGCCATTGGTCCATTTGGGGTCGTTTCTTCGTAGTACGTTTGAATCGGCGGAATGGTGGGCTTGAAATAAAAAAAAATGTCAACTTTCTTCAGTTTTTTTTGTGACATTCGGGGCTGTCACATCACACGGATGGCCTCAAAAACGGCAAACAGGACAGCATACGAGAAATTTCCTTTCGAGAGCAGGTATTCGCGAATGAATTTATTGGCTTTCACGATGTGGTCCTGTACGGTGCTGCGCGAGATGCCCATACGGCGCGCTACCTCGTCGTACGACTTTTCTTTTATTTTGCACATTTCAAATACTTTGCGCCGCTGTGGAGGCAACGCGCCCATGGCTTCGTCCAACAGCTTTAGATAGGTTTCGTAGAAATCGGCTTCGTCGCTGTCGGATTCCGATATTTCGGCAAATTGTTTCAACTCTCTTTTTACCGATTCGTCGTGTGTCGCCTTTCGGAACATGTCGAATATCAGATTTCGGCAAATAACGCTGATATATGCCTCGAAGTTCTGTTCGGGATTGAGCGTAGCACGGGTCTCCCATATTTTGAGGAAAACATTCTGCAGGATATCCTGTGCGATGTCGTCCGATTGGGTCATCTTCAAGGCGGTGTAGTACATCTTGCGGTGGTACTTGTTGTAGAGCGCCACAAAAGCCTTTTCATCGCCTTCAACAAGGCATTTGACACAAAAATAATCGGGATACTCCATTGGTTTAATTGAGAATTGAGAATTCAACTACCTTCGCCTTTAGACGAAGGTAGTTGAATTTGATCCTTCGGCCATTCGCTTGATGTGCTGTTCTATCGCCTGTATGTCGTTCGCTCCGGATAGGATTTCTATTTCGATGTCAAAATTTTTGCTTTCGCCGGGCTTCAGGTATTCCTGAACGTTTTGGTTACGGGGGTCGAAACGACCGCCGACGTAGCAATTACAGGGTTCCATACCCAGCACATATTCGCCTTGTCCCATTTGTTTCCACTGGGTGAAATTGAAAAGCTGCTTTTTGTTGAAATGAAGGGCAACGCCCAACGCCAGCCGGCGATTCACCAGCGCCACGCAGGTGTTTCCCGCTTCGTCCGCATGAAGGTCGTGATAGAATACCTGTTCTGCATAACCTTGCGTGGGCGGTTGCATCTGCTGCCAATTGCGAACGCCTTGCAGGGCTTCGGTATCGCGGGGGTCGACCGTCCGGCTGGGCGTTAGCAGTACGGCGTCTTCGTCCAACAGCGGATATCCCAAGTTAAAATGGTACAATAGCATCAGCCTTTCGTCGCGGAAGCCCAGATTTTCAACACAATCCTGTATGGCGACCCTGTTTTTGCCAACCGAACACGATATTTTTCTTTTCAACTGCACGTTTTCACCGAAAAAGCGGGCTTCACGCATCCGACCGCTAAGGGTCATGACCGCTTCGTCGCCCTCCCATACGGTTGATGCGCACACCTCTTCGGCAGGTGTGTTGGAAATCCGCCCGTGTATCGGAAACGATTCGCCCTGGTCCGTGCTGGAATTGCCCACATTCCGCAAACCGCACGTGGCGAGCAGCCCGCCCGAAAAGTTGTTGAAAAACGACGGGTCGTTTCCATTGTAATACACCGGCGACACAACCCCCACCTTACTCAGGTAGCTGCAATTAACACCCTTGTAGCTCAACCTTCCAATATCCATACACCTGTCGGCAACAACCGTAAATTCCAGTCCCGCACCGTTGCGTACGTCAAAAGCCTTGACGCCGGCAGCCTTCCCGCCGACAAGCGTATATTCCTCGATTCCGAACAACTGGCTGTAATCGCCAATGTATCGGAGCAATTGTCGTTTATCCATCATTTGTTTCCTCCTTTTTCTGTTTTACCTCATTTGATTCCCAATGTGACTATTTCGTTCGGTTTCAGTTTCACGGTCAGCTGCCGACCGTTCACGGCGGGCAATGACTCATCCTGCAGCGGAAATTCAAGGATATTGAGTCTGCGGGCTGTTTTTGCGGCAAGCGGCAACTCAACCGTTGCAGTCGTTGCTTTTCCTTCGATTTCGATAAGCCGGAGGATGAGTTCGTCGCCGTCCTCCGATTGTTTCATCCCCGTCAGCGACACGTTGGACGGCGCTACCGACAGCAACGATGCCTCTTCGGGGCGTGTCGCATGATTCTTCGCCAAAGCCAGCGAAGGCGGCTCGGCAGCCAGCGCAGGGTTGTTGAATGCCTCGCCTTCCTGCCACACCCGGCTTTTCCAGTCGCCGGCATGGGGATACAGCGCGTAACTGATGGTAAACTTCCCCAGGTTCGGATAGACATCGGGCTCGCCAGCCGAGCGCATCAGCGTGATCTTCAATTCTCCATTGTGATACGAATGGCCGTATTTCGTACGGTTCAGGAGCGCTATGCCCACTTGTCCGTTATTCACGTCGACCCATTTTTGTGCCGGCACCTCCTGTCCGTCCCTGGCCTCCGACGTGTTCCCGTAGTCGGTGCGCGGAAGCCCGTAGTCGCGTGCCGGCTGACCGCCGAGCTTGCCGTCTGCCGGTCGCTCGATAATGTCAAAAGGAACCTGCGTGTAAAAACGGGCATCCTGCATCGCCAGCGGAAAGACAGCCCGCAACATGGGCGAATCTTCGGTTCTTGACCCTGTTTCCAACCAGTGAACTTCCATTTCGTAATCAATCCGGGGATAGGAGCGGTAGATATGGGTACGCTCGATGAACTTCGACTTCCCCCATGCTTTTTCGGTTTCGATGCAAGCCCTCACCGGCCCGTTCTCAACGATTCTGACGCTTCGGACATCCGTCACGTTGAACTCGTCGACAGTTCTGTTTATGACCCACGATTTCATCCCGCCTCGCCTGTCTTCCATCGTGATGCGCAACGTGTTCAGTCGGCCACCCTCCTTTACGTGTTCCGTCTGCGTGCGTTTGTCAATCAGACTTACAATCGCACCGGTCGACATGTCGACTTTGACCTTAAAATAATCCGTCTCGAAGGTGTTGTCGCGAAAAGGGATGGGATCGTTGTAAGTCCCCGTTTTCTCCGTATCGACATAGAACGTCTTGTATCCGCCTGCGGGAAAATCGTCGACCACAAACTGAATCTTCGAGGTGACGCCCGGAGGCGTCACCTTTGCCCAGACGATTTGTGCCGGAACCGTCTTACCCGAAGCGTCGCGCACCAGGACGGTAGGCACATTGCCCTGACCCTTGTCTACCGGCGTAATATTTTTAGAGCCGTAGTAGTTGCCCCAGCCGACCGGATTGATCGAAACGGGCGGTTCATGCGAGTAGACTTCGGCCTCCACGAGTGTCTTCCGGGCAACCGGCTGGAGGTTGCAGGCTACGACCGGCTGTCCGATGCCCGTCTGAAACTTCACTTCGTCGGCCATTTTCCGGAACGCATAGTCGCCCAGTTCCTTCGAGATGCGCTGCACCTCCGTATAACGGGCTACCGCTTCCCTGTTGGCTTCATAGATAGCCGAGCCGGGCAGGATGTCGTGAAACTGGTTGAAAGCAACGGTTGTCCACAGGTCGCGCAGTTCGGCGCCCGGATAGGCGTCGCCCTGAAGCCAGCGCATCGTATTGAAATATTCGCTCCGGTAGAGGGAATTTTCGCAGTTCCGGTTGCCTTCCTTGATCTCGGCCACGGTGGTGTAACATCCTTCGAAGATGTACTGCATCTCGCCGTGATGCGTCGGACGGCCTGCCATTTCTCCGGCAACCCTGTCGAAAAATTCGCCGGCAGTGGTGAACCTGACCGCCGGATAACCGGGCGTATCATCCAGCTGGCGTACCATCTCGATATTGGCGCGGGTCGGCCCGCCTCCGTGGTCGCCGACGCCCGTCACATGCAGCAAACGATGCTTGTCGGGCGTATATTTCTGCAAGTCATTTTTCAACTCCGCCGTTATCGACCCGTTGTAGGTATCGTTGGCATAGCACAACACTTTCGAGCCATCCGTACCTGTCCACCAGAAGGTGCCCAAGTAGGGCTTGCAACGGTGAAAATAAAAATAATCGCATCCGGCCTGTTTCAAAAGCTGCGGCATTTGCGAGACATGCCCGAAATTGTCGGGCAACCAGCCTACACGCGCCATCTGTCCGAAATGATGCTGAAAATAGCGTTGCCCCAGCAGAAAAGAACGGGCGATAGCCTCCCCCGACGAGAGGTTTGCATCGCCCTCCGTCCACATGCCTCCCGCCAGCTCAAGGCGCCCCTCCCGGATACGCTTTTTCACTCGTTCGAATAAGGGCGGATCGACCATTTCAACAAACTTGAATACGGAGGCCTGACTTTGAATCATCCGATAATCAGGAAACTCCTCCATGAAAGCCATCGCCTGGCGCAGGTTGTCGTTACACATCTTCATTGTTTCCGAATAAGTCCACAGCCAGTTCATATCCATGTGGGCATGGCCAACGACATGAATCGTGTCTTTTGCCTTGACAGCATGTCTTCGCTGCGCCTGAACACCCGGCGGGAAGCAGATAACTCCCAACAAAATCACTTTAAAAAAACATTTTTTCATCTTTATTTTCGTTTAAGGTTTGGCGGTTACGATGGGCAAACGTATAGCGTCGTGCTAGTACTTGAACTTCCCCCCTCCCAGGAACTCCCGCAACAGCGAGGTGCCGGGCAGCTCGTCTTCATACATATAATTAAAGTACCGGAGGAAGCGAAGCAGGCGGGAGGCTTCCGAATATTCTTCCTCGTCTTCGTTCACTTCGTTCAAGACAGGCTCGGCGTAATGGCGCAGAGCGGCAAACTCGTACAGCATGGCGCTGTTGAACGTCTCGTCGGCGTGCTCCTGATAGGGGAATATCCACTTTTCCTCGCCTCGCCGCACGCTCTGCCACCGCGAGATGGTATCTCTGGCCGAATAGCCGCGAAACTGATAGTCGCGCACGATACGCCTTAGCAGCCGGTTATCGGTGGTGGGTATCGTGTTGTGCCCGTCGAGTGAAATGGTTGTCAGCGCCGAGACGTATACCTTGAAGAGCCGTTCCGGCGGAATCGTATCGGTCAGTTCGGGGTTGAGGCCGTGAATGCCTTCGAGCAGCAGGATGGAGTTTTGTTTCATCTTCAGCTTGTGGCCCTTGTACTTGCGGCTACCGGTCGTGAAATCGTAGGTCGGCAGTTCCACCTCTTCGCCGTCAATCAGCCGCTGCAAGTCTTTCTTGAAATAGGGCAGGTCGATGGCATACAGCGATTCGAAATCGTAGTGTCCGTTTTCTTCTTTCGGCGTGTCTTCGCGGTTCACATAGTAATCGTCGAGCGAGACAGCCTGCGGATGCAGCAGGTTGGTGATGAGTTGAATCTGGAGGCGTTTGCAGAAAGTCGTTTTCCCGGACGATGAAGGCCCCGAAATCAAAACGATACGCACGCCGCTATCGTTGTAGCGCATGGCTATCTTCTCGGCTATCGAAGCGATGCGTTTTTCCTGAATGGCCTCCGAAACCATCACGACCTCGCTTACGCGCTTCTCGCGTATGGCAAGGTTCAGGTCGGCCGCATTTTTCAGCCCTACCGTACGCTGTATTTTAAAGAAGCGCTTGTACTCGTCAAACATCTTGTCCTGCCGGATGATCGGGTTCAGTTCGGTCGGGTTGCCGGTTTGCGGTATGCAAAGCAGCAGACCGTCGTCGTAAGGCACAACGTCGAACAGTTGAACAAAACCGGCTGACGGCGTCAGGCATCCATAGAAATAGTCGACGTAATCGTCCAGCTCGTGATAGGAAGCATGCATCAGGCCGGTCGTTTCCAATAACAGCGCTTTATCCTCCATCCCACGCTGGCGGAAAAGATTCACCGCTTCGACCGTTCGGACGGTGTGCTGTACGAAAGGCCTGTCGGCGGCGATTATCTCTTTCATTCGTCGCGCAATGGACTGAAGGGCTGCTTCCGAAATCTTCTCGCAGTCGGAAAATGTGCAGTAGTACCCTTTCGAAACCGGATGTTCGAGGTTGAACTGCCTGTCGGGGAAGAGGTCGCTGACCGCTTTCAACAGGATAAAACAAAGCGACCGGACATAGGTACGAAAGCCGGCCTGGTCGGTATAGTCCAGAAAGGCCACCTCCTTCGACTGCCAGCAGCGGTACATGAGCGACTGTACCCTGTTGTTGACGCGCGCACACAACACCCTGTGCTTGAGCGGAGAGCCGACAGCCTCATATACCTCCAGCAACGACGACCCTGCCTTTACCTCCTTTTCAATGTTATTGTTCCTGCAATAAACCGTAATGTTTTCCGTAAAATTTATCATGGCGAATTTTTTTTGCGCAAATGTAAAGCAAAATATTGGAGAATACAAAAAAAATTGAAATATCTTGAGAAAAGTCTTATCTTTGCGGTGCATAATGAAACAATGGAATTTTATCGTACTATGGGAAGAAGAAAAATACGGGAAACAGTCATACTGTTATCGGGGCTATTTATCACGGTGGCCTTTCCAGCGCTGTTTTTGGGCTTGACCGGCCAACCGCAGGGTTCCGAAGCGCGTGGCGCCGCCCTGCAAGCCGAAGCACAGACGCAAGCCGAAGCGCGTGGCGCCGCCCTGCAAGCCGAAGCGCTGATGCAGTATGATCGGCTCGAAGCGCTGCGCGTCGGAAAGCTGCCCGCGAGCCGTTTTGCAAAGCCGGAATTAGTGTACCGCAAGGAATCGCTTTTCCTGCCATCCGACCGCGACCCTGCAGATATCGTCGTCAGGCGGACAAGGGCGCTGTGGAACGACCTGGCCCAAAATCAAGACGCCAAAGTAGGGGCTTTCGAACGCGAATTAGTAAATCTGGAAGCCGAAGTCGAGATAACGGCGCCTTCGGCCATCGAAAAGCGAAAGGAGTTGTACCTGAAAGCCTGCACACTGCGGAGGCAAATCGCTTTCGCCAATCCATTGCTCGATTTCGACCGCATCGTGTTCGTTAAACACAAGAAAAATCCGCGCTCGGAGCTGCTCGGCGACCACATGGCCGGACAGTATTACGGCATTCATGCCTCAAAGGGCGAAGGACTGTTCATCTTGGAGGATGCCTTTGGGCCTAATCCTGCGGTAATAGACGTTATCAACGGCAGGGAGGCTGCCGGCAGCTTGCCCGCTACGGGGCGAGGGCTGCCCGACGGCGCCTATCTGTCGCCCGACCTGTCGTTCGACGGACGGAAAATCCTGTTTGCCTACACCGAGGCTGCGGGCTACCGCCCACCCGTCGCCGCGCCGGAGGATGCCAACGGTTATTACAACTACAGCGGCTTGGAGTGCTCGTTTACGGATAAAAACGCATGGCACATCTATTCGGTCGAAGCCGACGGCTCGCATCTGAAACAACTCACCGTTGGCGCGTTCAACGATTTCGACCCCTGCTGGCTGCCTAACGGCAAAGTTGCTTTCATCTCCGACCGGCGCGGCGGCTTCGGTCGCTGTCACATGACGGCCAACGGCGGAGCGCCATGGTTTACCTATACACTGCATCGCATGAACGACGACGGGAGCGGGATGGAACGTCTGAGCCACCACGAAACATGCGAATGGCAGCCCAGCGTGATGCCCGACGGCAACATCGTCTATACGCGCTGGGACTATGTCGACAGGGGATTTTTCCAGGCACATCACCCCTGGACAACAACACCCGACGGTCGCAACGCCCAGGCACTGCACGGCAATTATCCCAAAGACTGGCAAGACCGCCCCTGCATGGAGATGGATATACGCGCCATTCCGGGCTCGCAAAACCTGGTGGCTACGGCTGCGGCACACCATGGGCAGACTTACGGCTCCATCGTGATGGTCAATCCCATGGTCGACGACGACGATGCGATGTCGCCGGTACGACTGATCACGCCCGACGAACGCTTCCCCGAAACCGAATACGGATACTATTGCCGCGAAGCATCCTACGCTACGCCCTGGCCACTGAGCGAAGACTATTACCTGTGCGTGTTCGGGTATCCCGAACCAACCGAGTACGACAGGGCGCCATCGGGCGCCGACAGCAAGAAGACGGTTGAGAACTACGGTATCTACCTGCTGGATGCGTTCGGAAACATCGAACTGCTGTACCGCGACCCCGACATCGCCTGCCTGAGCCCGATACCCTTGAAGCCGCGACAATCCCCTCCGGTTGTGCCCGACGTCGTCCAGCCCTACCAGGTAGACGCAAACCGGATGCGCCTGAACCTCGACCGACCGGAGCAGGTGGCCGTCGCCCGAAGGGAAGATGACCGCCACGAACCTGCTGTGGTCACCATCATGAATATCTATGAAAGTCGTCACGACTGGCCTGAAAACGTGAAAATAAAAAACCTGAGGATCATCCAGGTACTGCCTAAAAGCAACCCCGGACGCAACAATCCGGCCATCGGCTACGGGACGGAAAAGAACGCCCGTGTAGTACTGGGTACCGTGCCTGTTGAAGACGACGGCAGCGTCAGCTTCTACCTGCGCCCTTTTATCCCGGTGTTTTTTCAGGCACTCGACGAAAAAGGAAGGGCCGTGCAGTCCATGCGCTCCGACGTGTATGCCGCCCCAAAAGAGAACCTGAGTTGCATCGGCTGCCACGAAAACCGGCGGACAGCGCCACCGTCGCAACTTAATGCCACCGCCACCGCCTTGAAAAGGAAACCGTCGACCATCCGCCCCGAAACGGAAGGCTCCAATCCGTTTAGCTATGTGAGGCTCGTTCAGCCAGTGCTCGACAAACACTGTCTCGCGTGCCACGACGAGGGCGGCAAAACGCCCGTCCTGTCAGGGAAAATCGACGACCGGCAGTGGACGCCCTCCTACCGGAACCTGAAACCGTTTGCGTTTTATTACGACGGCGGCGGGTCGTTCGTCGAATCGAAAACCTATCCGGGAAAATTCGGCGCGCTGGCTTCCCGGCTGTACCGTACACTGGAAAAAGGACACGGAAATGTGAAACTTACCGATGAAGAGATGCACCGGCTGGCGCTCTGGCTCGACTGCAATTCCGACTTCTACGGGACGTATGAACACGTTGAGGAGCAACGACGGGGTGAAATCGTTAATCCGGTGCTGGAATAAACTATGAAACGACGACAAACCGAGTGCAGAGGCAAACTTGTTTGACTATGTCGAGGTGCGAAGGAGTTCTTTTTACGAAGTGAAAAAATTATGAAAAAACGACGGATTTTTATAAAAAAAATCGTATGCGTCCTTGCCGTGTTGCTGTCGGCTGGCGCTACAGGCGGGCCGCAGCATTATCTTTCACCCACCCGCATGGCCATCCATCCGGTGACTAAGGAAGTCTACGTGCTGCTCTCGACCGGCCAGTCGCTGGCAAAAGTCAATCCGGTGACCGAAAAGGTAACGGGCACGTATCCGCTTGGCTTCACCCCGTCGGATATTTGCTTTTCTGCCGTCGGCAATACGCTGTATCTGTACGTTACCGAGTATGCCCGGCAAGGGAAAATCCATATCCTGTCGCCATCAGACTGCAAGAAGACCGGTTCGATTGACGCGGGCATGTACCCGACGGCTATCTGCATCGACAGGCAGGGCGCACGTGCATACGTTGCCAATCGTTTTTCGAACGACCTTTCGATCATCGACCTGACGAAACGCAAGGAGATGAAGCGACTGCCGATGGTTCGCGAACCAAAATCGGTAGCCCTGTCGCCCGACGAGAAACTGCTGGCTGTCGGGAATCATCTGCCGCTGCAATCGTCGCTCGATACGCTTGTGAGCGCCCGGGTGACGCTGGTCGATACGGAACGCAATGAAATAATCGAACACGTCGCGCTCAACAACGGGACGCAATCCATCGAGGACGTCTGTTTTTCGAAAGACGGCAACCTGCTGTTTGTCACACATATCCTGTCGCGCTACTTTTTTCCTACCACCCAGCTGGAACGTGGATGGATGAATACCAATGCCGTCACGCTGCTCAACATCCCCGACAGGAAATATCATACCACCCTCCTGCTCGACGACGTCTACCTCGGCGCCGCCAATCCTTGCGGGATGGCCATATCGGCTGATGGCGACAAACTGTTTGCTGTTGCTTCGGGAACAAACGAACTGTTGGCCATCGCGCTTCCACCGGTACTGGAAAAGATAAAACAGCAGTCGGCCCCCGCCGACATGGCCAACAACCTTACCTTCGCGAGCGAACACAAGACGCGTATCCCCCTGTGCGGAAAAGGAGCGCGATACGCCGTGATGCAGGATGATAAAGTGTTTGTGAGCAACTATTTTTCGGGCGGGCTGACCGTCGTAAACGTAAATATCCCGGCGGAAAAACGCTTCATAAAACTGGGGGACGAGCCCGAGCCCGACCGCGTGCGTCGCGGAGAACTGTTTTTTGCCGACGCCAGCCTCTGTTTCCAGAATTGGCAGAGCTGTATTACCTGCCATCCCGATGCGCGGGCCGACGGACTCAACTGGGACTTGCTGAACGACGGCGTCGGTAATCCTAAAAACACCAAAAGCATGCTTTATGCGCATGCCACGCCTCCGAGCATGATCACCGGTATCCGCCCCGACGCCCAAACGGCTGTTCGTGCAGGTATCCATCATATTCAGTTTGCCGAAAGACCCGACGACGACGCCGCCTGTATCGACGAATACCTGCAATCGTTGCGCCCCGTGCCAAGCCCGCATGTCGCCGATAAGAAAACCCTCAAACAAGGCCAAGCGCTGTATGTACAGGCCGGCTGCCAACAGTGCCACAACGGCGAATACCTGACCGACGGCAAGAAGTACGATGTAGGAACAGGCATAGACGAATATGCGGGCGTGCCTTTCGACACCCCCACGCTGAAAGAAGTATGGCGAACCGCCCCCTACCTGTACAATGGCAGCGCCGTAACCATCAGGGAAGTGCTCACTGTATTCAACAGAAACGACCGGCATGGCGTCACGTCAAACCTGTCGGAAGCCGAAATCGAAGCGTTGGCACTGTATGTGTTGTCGTTATGATTCGTAATTAGTAATTCGTAATTAAATAAAATGACTGGAAAAGAACGAGTACAAACCGTATTGTCGCACCGCGAAGCCGACACGATAGCGCTGGACTTCGGCGCTACGCCCGTGACAGGGATACATGTGAAGAAGATTGCCGAATTTCGGCGTCATTATGGGCTGGAAGACAGACCCGTAAAAGTAATCGAACCGTTTCAGATGCTGGGCGAGGTAGACGGGGAATTAGCCAAAATCTGGAACATCGACGTGACAGGTGTGGGTGGCCGCACGGACATGTTCGGACACCCGCAGCAAGATTTTATTGAGAAACGGATGCCCTGGGGACAAACGGTACTGTTGCCCCAATCGTTCGTGATGAAAGAGGTGAACGGTGTCATCTATGTCTTTCCGCAGGGCGATGCCGACTGTCTGCCAACGGCAGTCATGCCCGAAGGAGGATATTTTTTCGACGCCATTGAGCGGGGAGCCACTACCGAACTGGATGCCGAGCTGAACGTTGAGGATAACCTCGAAGAGTTTGGCGTGATGGACGACGAGGCACTGTCGTATTGGAAAGAAGCCCTGACGAACGCCCGCACAACAGACAGGGCGGTCATAGCCAACACAGGCGGCATGGGCTTTGGCGATATTGCGCTCGTACCGGGCCTGCAACTGAAAAGTCCGAAGGGGATACGGGCGATTGCCGACTGGTACATGTCGACCGTCATGCGGACGGAATTTGTGCAGGAAATATTCGAACGACAGGCGGATATTGCGCTTCAGAACCTCGAAAAAATCAATCGGATGGCAGGCGACTGTATCGACGTGCTGTTTGTATGCGGTACCGACCTCGGCACGCAGGACAGCCAGTTTTGCTCGGCCGAAGCATTGTCGGCGCTGCATGGAAAAGCCTACCGCAAAATCAACGACTGGGTGCACCGTCATACCGGATGGAAAACGTTCAAACATTGCTGCGGCGCCATTATCCCCTTGATGGAGACGTTCATCGATTGCGGCTTCGACATCATCAACCCGGTACAAATCAACGCGGCAGGCATGGACCCGCATTTCCTGAAAAAGGAATTTGGCGACCGTATCAGTTTCTGGGGCGGCGGCATTGATACGCAACGCACACTGCAAATGGGAACGCCACAACAGGTCAAGGACCAGGTACGCCAGCTGTGCGATATTTTTGGCGCGAACGGCGGCTTTGTGTTCAATACCGTTCACAACCTGCAGGCCAATGTGCCTACGGACAACGCCATCGCACTGATGGACGCCGTTTGCGAGATCAGACAGTAATCCGGTTGGACAAGGAAATTCATAATTATCTTCTCATGACCCACAACTTCATAAAGTATCACTTGTCACTTGGCGACCTGACCATCGACCTGCACAACACGGCGCCCCTGCTGGGGTACGGAGCAAAGCTGCCCGACGACATCCTTCCGATGGTTGACGATGTGATGAACGCGACCGCTGGCTGTTTCGATATTCGCGGCGGATACCAGCTGTTCGACCGGATTCATTTTTTGGAAGGCGCTACCCAAATTCGTGTTGATGACATCGACTTCACAACCAACAAGATTGTGTACCACCAGTTGAAGCACAGCGAACAGATCGCCGTGTTTGTCTGTACGGCAGGCGAAGGCATCAGCGAATGGTCGAAACGCGTGTTATCCGCCGATCCGTTAAACGGGTTGATTGCCGACATACTGGGCAGCGTCGTCGTCGAAGCCGCCATGGAGGCGATACATCAAAAGCTAAGCGACGAAGCAACGCAGGCAGGCCTGAAAAATACCAACCGCTACAGCCCCGGCTATTGCGGCTGGCACGTGTCAGAGCAGCACAAACTGTTCAGCCTTTTGCCAAAAGACATTTGCGACATTCGGCTCACCGACACCTCCCTGATGCTCCCCATCAAATCGGTCAGCGGCTTTATCGGCATCGGCCCCAACGTCCGCTTCAACCCCTACACCTGCGATTTATGCGAAGCCACCCATTGCGTCTACCGCTTCAAAAAATCCAGAAACAGGATGTGATTTTTCACCGTTTTCAACGACAAACAGATTGTTCGTAATACGTTCCTGAATAAAGTGCAGGATGACGTTTCGTAATTAGTAATTCGTAATTCGTAATTCGTAATTAAAAAAAAAGATGGACACAATTTTAAAAGTACTTTACACGCCGTTTCAGGCTTTCCGTGAACTGAAAAGCAGGCAGAATTTCCCGTGGATGGGCTTAATCGTATTGTTGATAATCGTACTTGTCAACAATATCCTGATGATACCCGTTACTACCAAAGTGTTGGAGCTTACCTATTCGACGATGAATTTGCCGATAAGCGAAGAACAGATCGAGTACACGATGCAATTCATGTACAAAATTCGTTACCTGCAAGTGGCAGGGGGCGTTTTCTCCTACCTGTTTATTCTGGCAATCTATACGCTGATCGTTTGGATTTTTACAAGAATAGCAAAGCAAACGATTGCGTTTCAAAAGACCTTTGAACTGATTGTTCACTGCTGCATGGCATTGGCGATCGGTTCGCTTGTCAACTGTTTTCTCCTATACGGGGCAGGGATAGAGACCATCGAGAACATGTATGAAATATCATTGATTGGTCCGAACGCATTTACTTCCGTTGATAGCGTCGGCATCTATCTTTATACATTCCTGATGTCACTCACCCCGTTTTACGTCTGGTTCGTGGCTTTATTGACGGTTGGCCTGGCGATACTTGCCGATATGAAATACCTGAAAGCGTTTGTTATCAGCCTTCTATTCTGGATAGTCATTGTCGCTTACTCGCTCGGTTCCGTATTTTTCGCAAATTCAGTATTGCATAGACAGGGATTGGCGTAATTAGATAAATGCGGTTTTTGTCCAAACTCCCGGAGCTACTGCACGAAGTCTATTCGTCGGTCATGCAGCACAAGGTGCGGTCGTTACTGACCGGATTCAGCATCACATGGGGTATTTTCATCCTGATCGTGTTGCTTGGCGCGGGCAACGGGTTCAAGAGTGGCATCTTGGCGATGTTCAGCGGTTATTCATCAAACAGTATCTGGATAACCGGCCTCAGCGTTTCAAAAGCGGTCAACAACGGCCTCCCGATAGGAGCGCAAGTGAGGTTCGACGAAGCGCTGTTGAACAAAATAGACACGCGCTTCTCCGAAATATTGGAAATGGCAACCGAAGTAACTTTGCCAGGCAATAACCTGATAACCTATAAAAACAATACCGGTTTTTTTGAAGTGAAAGGGATCAGCGAAAACTACATGAACATCAAATCATTGAACGTTGACCATGGCCGGTTGCTAAACCGGAACGATTTCGTCGGGCGACGCCGGTGCGTGGTGATTGGAGAGCGCGTCGGCGAACTGTTGTTCGGCAACGAGGAACCTGTCGGCAAATATATGAATATTGAAGGCGTCATGTTTCAGGTGGTTGGCATATTAAGCGGCGGCACGATTTTCAGCATGTTGGAGTTGAACAGCATCTATACAACGACCGAGACCCTGTTTTATACTTTCAACCTCGAACGATCCCATACCACTTTCGGTGCACTGTTGCATCCGAACACCAATTACGCTACTTTTGGCGTACGGTTGCGCGACTTTTTAGCAAAAGCAAAAGGGTTCGACAAAGACGACCGACGGGCATTGTATATCAACAACATCCAGGAAACTGTCGAAGAGTTCAACTCGCTTTTCAAAGGTATCAATAAATTCCTTTGGATATTGGGGCTTTGTTTTATCCTGACGGGCATGATCGGGGTGACGAACATCATGCTCGTTGTCGTGAACGAGCGCAAGGAAGAGATAGGCATCCGCAAGGCGGTAGGCGCAACGCCGGCTTCCATCCTGGAGTTGATCATCTCGGAATCCATTCTGTTGACATTTATTTTTGGCGTGATAGGTATGGGACTTGGTTTTCTGGGCATGTCGGTCTACAATTTCGTCGTTTCGGCCGCCCAGAGCGGACAGCAGGAAGTCTTTGCCCGCGCCACGATCGACGGGCTTGTCGTCGCAGCCGCCTTTGTAATGCTCATAGCGGCTGGTATTTTTGCAGGGCTGTTCCCCGCCCGGAAAGCGGCGAAGATACTGCCGGTCGAGATATTAAGTAAAGTAGTTTAATACACAATAAGACATGATAAAGAAAATAAGCGTGGCCATCCTTTTGTTCGGACTTATCGGAGCGGCGATCTGGTTTTCCGACCGGCAAACCAACAAGCAGGAGATATTGACAAAAACGATATCGCCCACCGTCGCAACCATCACCCAAAAACAGGTTATTTCGGGTAATATCTACCCGATACGCGAGATTGAAGTCAAGTCGGTGATACCGGGCGTGCTCGAAACCTATTACGTATCCATCGGCGAAGTGGTGAAAATAGGCGACCGTATCGCCAAAATCAAAATCGTATCCGAGCCGTCGCAGATCGAAAATGCCAAGCTCAACGTAAGGAACGCCGAGATCGTCTTTGAAAGGGACAAAGCCAATTACGAACGCGATAAGAACCTGTTCGACAAGAAAGTGATCGCCGCCTCCGAATTTGACGAATCGACAAAAACCTATAAAATAAGCCGGGAACAATACGAATACGCCAAAAACCAGCTTCACCTGCTGCAGGAGGGCTTTATCCCGTCGAGCAACGTATCGAACGTCGTGATTGCCACTGCCGCCGGCACGGTTATCGACCTGCCGCTCGAAGAGGGCGCGACCGTCGCCGAGCGCAGTATGTTCCGCGACGGCACGAACGTCGCCATTATCGCACGGTTAGATTCGTTTGTCTTCAAGGGACGCGTCGTCGAAAGCGACGCGCTGGCGCTAAGACGCGGCACGAAACTGACCGTCAAACCCGTTTCCATCGAGGGATATGAAACGGATGCGGTCGTCAGCAAGATTTCGCCGAAAGGCTACCTCGAACAGGGCGTCATGAAATACAGCATCGAAGCCGTCTTCCACTTCACCGACAGCCTGCAGATGTATTCAGGCCTGAACGCCACCGCCGAGTTTGTGCTGAACGAACGGCAAGACGTACTGACACTCCCCGAATCCTGCCTCTCGTTCCGCAACGATTCCACGTTTGCCGACCTGCTGATAGCAGGTAAGTTTGAAAAGACACCCATCCAAACCGGCATCTCCGACGGCATCCGCATCGAAGTGATCAGCGGTATTACGGAAAATGACAAGGTGAGGAAATAACCATTTTTCAATTCACAATTTTCACAACCCTTTTCCCGTCTGAAACGATGTATATGCCGCGGCTCGGCAATGGGATTTTTTCCGTTTCATCGACGGCAATACCCTGATATACAACTGCGCCGAGCATGTTATACACGTGCCATGGCTCGCCTGCCGTCAGTCCGCTCACATACAGCACGCCGTTCACGACCGCTGCGCGCAGGGATTTGGGTTGCGCAACTTCACCGATGTCGGTCATGTTGTACAGCGTGAATAATGACCTGACGGTTACCTGATAAGGCGGCATCGCGAACGTACGGACATCTCCATTGCCCCTCACGGGGACAGTTATTCCTTCATAATTAGTGTGGTGCACGATTATCGATTCCGGCACATATCCGTCGTCGGGCAACAGGGTCAGCGTTACGGTCTCGTAGGACTTGGCAAATTGTCTGTCGGCAATGACGCGGCCATAAAGGGAAGGAGCGACAGTGATTAAGCGCTGTATGCCCGGATCGATATATGTTATGCCTTTCCATTGGGCATAGAGCGCGACGTCGGTCGTAATGGTAAACACATCACCCGGATCGTATGAATCGCCGCTGCCGTCGGGCGCCGTGTTCCAGCAGACGAAAAGGTAGTGGGGAAAGATGATTTCTCCGGTGTCCAAAACCGTCACCGTGCTGCCTGTCTGGTACGGGCTGTTCGGGTCGACCAGTGTTCCGATGCCCTCATTGGCATGATAAATCACGGAAAATATATTCTGAAGTACAGTCAGCGTAAAGGTGATCGTCGCATCGGGCGAGATGCCGTTGCTTGCGGTGAGTACGACCGGGTAGGTTCCGACCGCAAGTCCGGCCGCGACGTCCAATTGCATGGTCGCGCTATTCCAGGTAATGGCGGCGTCGCCGCTTGTCTTCACGACAGTAGGCGCTGGGGAGCCAGTAGTCGAATAAGTGCCTGTGGCGGTTGCCGCATATCCTTCGCCCACGGACATGCTTGTCGGGCCGGTAATAGTCGGCGCCAGACTCCACTTGGCATAGAACGTCTTATGGCCGCTATCCGAGGCGGTAATGACTGCCACAGGCGTTCCTGTCAAGCCTGCGTTGTCGTACCAGCCGCTGAAGCTGTAACCGGTTTTTGCAGGAATGGGCAGGGTATAGGGGGTGCTGAGGCTCAGTGCGTTTTTGGGATCATAGCTGTAGTGTATGTCGCTGAGCGGTGAAGGCATCACACCGCCGTCCAGCTGGTAGGAAATCATATAAAAGGGGAAAGGATAGGTTTCGCCCGTGAGGTTCAGCATGGGGTATTTTTCGTCGTCGTCCCAATCCCATGCGCCCCCTGCGCCAAAAGGCCATGCGCTTGTCAGATAGGTCGTTGTAGAATAGGTGAGTTCAGTCATGAAATCGCGTGCCGTCGCATCGCTGTCGCCGTCCCTGAGGCCGGCGCCATAGCTCGTCGACGGTGTTATGTTCAGGTTCACGGAGGCGAAAGTATAGCGGTAGTTCTCTGTAAGCGCGATGATACCGGTCCCGTTGGTTTCGCTAATAACGCCTACTATCCCGCCGGCGTTGGTTGCATCTCCGATAATATTGCCGGTGGTGAAGCAGCCTGCGATTTCAGCACGACTGCCATTGTCATATCTATCCTGCCTTCCGAGCAGCCCGCCGGCAATCCGGTTGGATGTATTGACTACATCCCCCGTAGCATAGCAGTTTGTGATGTAACACGCGGCAGTTGAAGGGTGAGGTCCGCCCGCATACGTACCGCTTCCGGTTTGCTGGTCGCCTATCAGCCCGCCCACATAATTACCACCTGTGACGTCGCATGTCGAGTAGCAGTTTCTAACGATGCTGATTCCTCCAGTGTACCTGTACCCGATGAGACCCCCGATTTGTTCGTTGCCTCCCGTAACCGTTCCGGCTGTATAGCAGTTTTCGACAATGCCGTCGCAAGGCGGATTGGTACCGGTTGCGGCGCCGATGGAAAATCCCCCCAGCAGTCCGCCTACCCGGCTATCATTGCCTGTCACATCGCCAACGACATAGCAGTTTTTGACGCTGGCGCTGCCTCCATTATAAGCGGCAAGCCTTCCTACCAGTCCACCTACCCTAAAATCGCCAATAATACCTGCAGGGGCGAGTACGACCCCCAGGTTTTCGAAAGTTGCGTTGACGGCATGTCCAAACAGTCCAACACATTCGCTGTCCGGCCCAGTCTGACGGTCGATCCACAAGCCGGAGACGGCATATCCTGCACCGTCGAGGCCTCCCCTGAACGCGTTAAGCGCTGATGATACGGGTTCTTGTCCGATCGGCATCCATCCAGCTGCGCCCCATTGTGCGTAGCCGCCGCCACCCGGTGCGAGGTAGGCGGTAAGGTCGATGTCGTTTCCGAGCATATAGTATGCCAACAAGTTGGTGCGCACGTCGTCGAGCTCTTCGGGTGTGGTGATGATATACGGATTTGTCTGTGTTCCAGCGCCTTCCATGGCTTCAAATGCGCCCACATCGGCGAGCGCGCCACCGGTCGGTCGTATCCTGCCGCGTTGGTCGGTGGGAGGCAACCAGGATTCACTCGCGGGTATCACCGCTCGTGCCGTGCTGGCGGCTGGAAGGGCGATGGTCTGTGTCGGCCCGCCATTACTGGCCAGGACGGGTGTTACCGTGCCGAACAGGTCGGTCAGCGTATAGTTCGCGGGCTGTCCGATAATGTTGTAGTCGTTGGTAGGGCCGGGAGGTGCATCGGGCCATGAAAGGGCTGCCTCGTAGACATCCGCGCCCGCAGGCGCCATGTTCCCCGACACGATGCTACCTTTCATATCGGCTGATGTAAGTGCGAAGATGCCGCCGCCGTCGTTCGTAGCCGTGTTTAGCGTCACAGTGCAGTTGGTTAATGCAGCGTTGGCAGCGTTTATCCCGCCGCCACTATTAAACGACGAATTGTTGAATAGGGTACAGTTGGTCAGCGCAACGCTGTTACCCCTGATCCCGCCGCCGTCGCGTGCCTCGTTGTCGGCCAGCGTGCAACCATTCAGGGTGTGCGTCTCTCCGTATATCCCCCCACCGATGCCGAATGATATCGGGGGGGTTAGGGGCGCGAGGGCTTTGTTGCCGGTCACCGTACAGTCGGTCAATGTGGCGTTTCCATACACCCCGCCGCCGTTGCCGCCGATGGCTTCATTGCTGCTGACGGTACATTTGACTAAAGTAACCGTGCCGCCGCCGACCCAAATGGCGCCGCCGCTGTTGCCTGCTTTGTTGCCGGTCAGCCTGCAATTCGTCAATTGTGATGTGATGGATGGGGAGTCCGCGCTAAATCCCCCGCCGTTTCCGGTGGTGGCCTCATTGTCGGAAAAGGTGCAGTTGGTCAGTGTGGCCGAGTTGGTACCTACCCCGCCGCTGGCGGATGCCATGTTGTCGGCAACAATACAATCGGTCATTACTGCGATTCCGGCCCACATCGCGCCGCCCCCGGTGAGTGCGACGTTATCGCTAACGACACACCCCGTCAGGGCAGCGGCGTCTCTGGCGTAGATACCGCCGCCCCAGCCGGTGGAGAGCGCTCCTCCCGATGGGGGTAGTAGCCCGGTAGCATCATTGTCAGTCACGGTGCAGTCGACCAACGTGACATCGACTGCCCACACACCGCCGCCGTTGCCGTCAGCCGTATTGTGCGACACATCGCAGCCTTCCATATTGAGGTTGATGGCGAAAATCCCGCCTCCACTGCTCGCCGAAGTATTGTTCGTCACGGTACAGTCAGTAAGGAAGGCCGTGTTGGCAATCATGCCGCCGCCACTGCCATTGGTAGATGAATAATTCTCATTACCGGTCAGTGTGCAGCGGTTCATGACAACGGTGGCGGTTCCTGTAGAGCCGGTCGAAATGCCGCCGTTCACACCGCCTGTGACGGGCGATACCGGACCTTGCAGCGTCAGGTCTTCAAAAGTGACGATGATCGTGCCGGAAACGGTGAAGTGCCGCGAACCAGCTGCTGATTCAAGCGTTGTCAGGCTCTGCCCGACACCCTTGAACGTGATATTATCGATGGACACATTGACACCGCCTGTCAATGTGATGTTTCCCGTGCCAATATAGATGGTGTCGCCCGTGATTGCCACGGCGATGGCGCCGTGTAATTCGCTTTCGACAGTCACGGGGTTTGCCGCCGATTCGCCCGGCGTCAAGGGAGGCAGCGCAGCCATCACGGGCAGGGCGATGCCAAAGAGCATGCTGAGGGTTGCAATTCCAACCGTCAGCATCCGTATTGGCAGTAGCGCTAAATAGCGACTGAACTTGTTATTACAAAAAAATTCTTCCATGGTGCAATTTCAACATATTAATATTTATTTTTTTGCAAAAATAAATAGTTGTATCCTAAAAGTTGGGAAAATTTATCAATTTTCCCAACTTTTTTTTAAGATACCCGGTAGTTGAATCAAAACGAATATTCGTGCCAGGCCTTGATCTGTATATCTTCCTGCTTCATGCGGCAGAACGCGCTGATGTAGGCGCTGGCCAGACGGATATTGGTAATCAGGGGGATATTGTGGTCGATGGCAGCGCGACGGATGCGGTACCCGTTTGTAAGCTCGCGTTTGGTCTGGTCTTTGGGTACGTTGATTACCAGGTCGAAGCGGTGGTCGGCAAACATCTTCATCACATTCATTTCGCCGTCCTCCTCGTCGGGCCAGTTCACGACTGTTGCCTTCACGCCATTGTCTTCCAGAAACTTCGCCGTCCCTGCCGTGGCGTATATCACATAGCCTTTCGATGCCAGTTCCTTGCATGGATCAAGCAGTTTCACCTTGTTTTTCAACGCGCCCGACGATACTAAAATATTCTTTTCGGGAATCGCATTTCCTACCGAGATCATCGCCGAGATCAGGGCTTCGTTGAACGTATCGCCGATACATCCTACTTCGCCTGTCGAGGCCATGTCGACGCCCAGCACCGGGTCGGAGTTATGCAGCCGCGCAAACGAGAACTGGGCTGCTTTCACGCCTACCCTGTCGATATCGAACGCGCTTTTGTCGGGCTTTTTGTAGGGCGCGTCGAGCATGATGCGCGTCGCCGTTTCTATCATGTTGTGTTTCAGTACTTTCGATACAAACGGGAAGCTCCGCGATGCCCGCAGGTTACATTCAATGACTTTAATCTCATTTTCTTTTGCCAAGTATTGGATATTGAAAGGTCCCGAAATATTCAGTTCTTTCGCGATCATTCGGCTTATCTTCTTGATACGGTTTACCGATTCCAAATAGAGGCGTTGCGGCGGGAAGACCAGCGTGGCATCGCCTGAGTGAACGCCCGCAAACTCCACATGCTCCGAGATGGCATATTCCACCACTTCGCCATTCCGTGCGACGCCGTCGAACTCAACCTCTTTTGCTTCGGTCAGAAATTCGGAGACGACGACCGGATATTCTTTCGACACTTTCGCCGCCAGCGCGAGGAAGTCGATCACCTGCTCCTTGTTATGGCATACGTTCATGGCTGCGCCCGAAAGCACGTAAGAGGGACGCACCAGCAGCGGAAAGCCCACTTCTGCAATGAACACGTCGATTTCCTCCATGCTCGTCAACTCCGCCCATCGCGGCTGGTCGATACCCAGTTGATCGAGCATCGCCGAGAACTTATGGCGGTTTTCAGCCCGGTCGATCGACACCGGCGACGTCCCGAGAATCGGGACATTCTGGCGGTACAGTTTCATTGCCAGATTATTGGGTATCTGTCCGCCTACCGACACGATCACACCTTTGGCCTGTTCAAGTTCGACGATATCCAGCACGCGTTCAAACGATAGTTCGTCGAAATAAAGCCGGTCGCACATGTCGTAATCGGTCGAAACCGTCTCCGGATTATAGTTGATCATGATCGATTTATAGCCCAGATTACGCGCGACTTGGGCTGCATTGACCGAGCACCAGTCGAACTCGACCGACGATCCGATACGGTAAGCGCCCGAACCAAGAATGATAACCGATTTATCGCTTTTATAGTAAGACAGGTCGTTTTCCGTGCCGTCGTACGTGATATAAAGGTAGTTAGTCAGGTCAGGATATTCCGAAGCAACCGTATTAATACGCTTAACAGTAGGCAATACACTTAGTTTTTTTCGTTGACTGCGAACGCGCAGGTTGTGTTTCTCCATGTTTCCCGGCGGATTTTCGGTATAGCGGGCTATCTGGAAATCGGAGAATCCAAGGCTTTTTGCCTTAAACATCACATCCTGTGGCAGGTCTTCTATTTTGTGGTATGCGCCCAGTTCTTTGGTGAAGTCAACAATATTTTTCAACGCCTGTATAAACCAGGGGTCTATCTTCGTCAGGTCGTGTATTTTTTCGATGGTATAGCCTTTTTCCAATGCTTGTGCCACGGCAAAGATGCGCAAGTCGGTTGGGTTCGACAATTCATAGTCAAGGTCCTCAAAATCAATGTCGTGATTGCCTACAAAGCCGTGCATCCCCTGTCCGATCATCCGGAGGCCCTTTTGCATGATCTCTTCAAAACTCTTGCCGATAGACATGATTTCGCCGACCGACTTCATGCTGGAGCCTATCTTACGGTCTACGCCGACGAATTTTGCCAGGTCCCAGCGCGGTATCTTGGCGATGATATAATCTACTTTGGGCGCTTCGTAGGCCGAGTTGGGCGTTCCCATTTCTCCTATCTCGTCAAGACCGTAGTCGAGCGCCAGTTTTGCAGCCACGTATGCCAGCGGATACCCGCTTGCCTTGGAGGCAAGCGCCGACGAGCGCGACAGGCGTGCATTGATCTCTATCACGCGGTAATCGCGCGTTTTAGCATTGTACGCATATTGGATATTACATTCGCCCACAATCCCCAGATGGCGCACAGTAACTGCGGCAATTTCCTGCAACATTTTCAGTTCCCCGTCGTCTAACGAGCAGGTAGGCGCAACAACAATACTCTCGCCTGTATGAACGCCCAGCGGGTCAACATTTTCCATGCTCACGACCGTAAAGCAATGGTCGTTCTTGTCGCGTATCACTTCAAACTCTATCTCTTTCCAGCCTTTCAGCGATTCCTCTACCAATATCTGCGGCGAATAGGTGAACGCGCTTTCCGCCAGCCTTTTCAGTTCGTCGACGTCCTTACAGATGCCACTCCCCAGCCCGCCCAGCGCATACGCCGACCGGATCATCACCGGGTATCCGATCCGGTCGGCTGCACTGATTGCCGCCTCCATCGTCTCGACCGCCTTGCTGACGGGCGTTTTGATGTTTTTCTCATTCAGGCGGTTCACAAACCGTTCGCGGTCTTCCGTGTCCATGATCGCCTCGACCGAAGTGCCAAGTACGCGCACGCCATACCGCTCGAAGATTCCGTCCTGATAGAGTTTTGTACCGCAGTTCAGGGCAGTCTGCCCGCCGAAAGCGAGAAAAATGCCGTCCGGCTTTTCTTTCTTAATGATCTCTTCAACAAAAAAAGGCGTGACAGGCAAAAAATAAATCTTGTCGGCAATACCTTCCGACGTTTGAATAGTTGCGATATTGGGGTTGACCAGCACCGAAGCGACGCCTTCCTGTTTCAACGCTTTCAACGCCTGCGATCCTGAATAGTCGAACTCACCCGCTTGTCCAATTTTCAAGGCTCCCGAGCCGAGTACAAGCACTTTTTTTACATTAATTTTTGCCATGGAAACTACTATGATTTTTTAAAGAAATATTCACACCTCATGACCGTTAAGGCGAAATTTCGCCATCCCCGTCTGTTTGAAATTAATAATCAACGCATCCGAAACAGCCTTTTCATCTTCTATCTTTGACGGGATCAGCGAATTATTGTATAACTCTTTGTTTTTCAAGACATCCAATGCTTTTTTAAATGTGTCGTCATCCCGCAGGTTATATTGCACCTCGCCTCTCTGATAATAATAACGTTTTATTATTTCAGTCGAAATCAGCTGTTTGATATCTTTTTTATAGCGTTCCAAATCGCGTTCAAGGTTTGGTTTTAATTTTTCTTCCAATGTCGTGAAAATAGTGGCATCATCCACAAAACCTTCGATCTCGGCAACCTCTTTCAGCACGCGCAGTGCTTTTTCACTTTGGCGGTCGTACTCGAAGTTCTTTTCGATCACGCGTTTTTTAAATACTTCGTAATCCGCATCGGAGAAGTTGAAATCTGCAATCTGAGGTATCTTCTTTTGCTTGTTCACCCAGTCGGTTACGTAATCGAACAGGATATAATCCCTGTCGGCCTCCAAATAATAGAGCATGGTAGGCAGCCTGGATTCAAACACCTCAAAGTCAGGTCGAATACCACCACCATCGCGTACAGGCCGACCTTTTTCAGTATGATACACGGAAGTCTGGCTTTCAGGAATGGCCACCGCGCTGCCGTCGCTACTACGGTGCGAATAATCAAGTTGCTGTATACATCTTCCGCTCGGTATGTAATATTTATAGGTTGTAACCTTCAGTTTTCCGTCGTACGGCAAATTGCGTGTCGTCTGCACAAGCCCTTTACCGAAGGAGCGTTGTCCGACGAGCACCGCGCGATCCATATCCTGCAATGCGCCTGAGACGATTTCCGAGGCTGAGGCTGAATTGCCGTTTATCATAACGACAATCGGCATTACCGTATCGACCGGCGCGTTGTAGGTACGGTAGGTTCTGTCCCACTGACTCACTTTGCCTTTCATGGTAAGCACTTCTTTGCCTTTCGGAACAAAAAGGTTCACAATCTGCACGGCGCTTTCAAGAATCCCCCCTCCGTTGTCGCGCAAGTCTAATATCAGTGATTCGATGTGCCGGTTTTGTTTTAAGTCTTCGTAAGCGGTTTTGACTTCCTGCGCGCTTCTTTCAGTAAATCCTTTCAGATAGATATATCCGGTATTGTCGTCGTAGACGTCATAATGAACAACTTGTTCGACTACCACCTTCTTTCGTGTAAGGTCAATCGTCAGGGGTTTTTTCACGCCCGGACGCCGGACGGTCACCGTTATTTTCGAGTTTGGCGTCCCTTTCAAGAGTTCGCTAACCTTGTCGGATGAACTATTTTCGGTGTTGATCGTATCGACCGCTACAATAACATCGCCGGCCCGAAGGCCCGCTTCGGCGGCTGGCATTCCATCAAACGGCTCGATAATAACTGTTCCGCCATTGCGTGTCCGAATATATGCGCCGATTCCACCATATTCGCCGGTCGTCATGAATTTAAATCGCTCCATTTCATCTTCCGAGAAATACTCGGTGTAAGGGTCTAATCCATTCAACATCGCATCGATACCCCGTCGCATCAGTTGTGCCGTTTCAATTGAATCGACATAATGTATTTCGACTTCCTTTACCAACGCGTTGAATATCTCCAACTGTTTAATAATATCAAAATGATGGTCATCGCTGTTCCTGTTCGATATGGCTGCTCCTTCGGAGCTTGACATGACTTGTTCTTGTGCTTGCGCTTGTATTTTGCCGGCGCACAAAAACATTAGTAAAAAGCATAATTGTAGGTATCGCATAATATTTATCTAAAAAATCGAGGCAAAAGTAGTCAATTTAATGCTTATTCCCTTAGAATCGCGTCAATTTTTAACTTTATTTGTGACCAACGGCCTTCCTGCACTTGTGCACCGACTGTTTCAATCACGTTTCCCGACAGCAACGAACCGATTTGTGCAGACTGTACCAAACTGGCATCGCGCGAATATCCGTATAAAAATCCCGCAGCAAAATTATCGCCGGCGCCGGTTGTGTCGACGACGCGACTGCCTGTAGCTGCCTCGTGTATTTTCGTGTCCCTTTTCTTTACCCATACGCCATGCTTGCCAACGGTGACGACTGCTATTTCGACCTGATCGGCGATCACGTCGATCGCATCGACCGCCGGAAGTCCCGTAAAGGCCTTCGCCTCGCTTTCATTCGAAAAAAGGATGTCCACATATTCGGGAACGACCTCCTGCAGCAATTCCCTGAAACCATTCACGATGTTGAAGTTCGACAAATCCAGCGCCACTTTCAATCCCATTCGTTTGGCACGTTGCAACACGGGCAGGAACAACGCTTCATTCGCGATCAGGTAGCCTTCGAGATATAGGCAATCGTAGGGTTGAAGCATTACGTCGGCAATTTCATCGTCCGACAATGTAGCTGCAAGTCCAAGAAACGTAGCCATCGTACGCTCGCCGTCGGGCGATATCAAAACAGTAGAACAGCCTGATACACCTGATGTCCTGATAATATGTGATTTAACGCCTGATTTTAGCATGTCCTCCTCGTACGCTTTCCCGATACGGTCGTTGCCAACCTTGCCGATATACCCCACCGCTGCGCCCAACCGTGCCATGGCCCGCATGACATTGCAGCAGGAACCGCCGGGGACTTCCGAACGTTCCAATCCTGCTTGCCCTTTTTGTATCGCGCTCATTTGGGCTTCGTCAATCAAATCCATCGCTCCTTTCCTTATTCCCGCTTCCGTTAAGGCACGATCATGCTCCAAACGTATCAAAACGTCCAAAAGGGCATTTCCTATTCCAATTATTTTCATCTTCTTTTTTTTTGCAAAGTAAATCATTATCTTCCGATAATAAAAATCCCCATTATTTCACGACGGTAACGCCTTCGGGCGCTTTTACGGTCGTTTCAATTTTCGCGTTCGCTCCTTTTTTGTGACTTATCTCCACCACGCCGAAGGGTGTCGGGAAAGTACCTTCCACCCACTGGAGGTCTCCCAGATTGGGATTGACGCGTATGACCTTACAGCCAGGCTCAACTACCTGAACACCCAGCACATGTTCGCTCAGCCAGGCAGTAGGCCCCGAAGCCCAGCCGTGACACAAGCTGTGTCGGAGATTCTTGTAGCAATAGGCGCCAAAGTCGGCATGAATGTCGTCTTTCCCAACCGGAACCAATTCATCAATCGGGGCGGCATTTTTCGTCCATTCCAAGTCGAAATCTTCCCAAAAAGTAGTGGCGCCCATGTCGATCATGCCTCCCCAATACTGTCGGATATTGTCTAATGCCGACTGATAATCGCCTGCCCGTGCCTGCGCCTGTAACATATAATATCCGTAGAACGTTGAAAAACCTTTGGGGCCTCCCACGCGAATCACCTCATCGTTAGCCGTTCTGTCCGGTATCATACCGGCAATTGACATCAGGGATGCAGCCTGTTTCAGCATGTTGTGGTCGGGAACGCATGTTTGCATCAAACGGGCTGTCGTCATACATTTTTCGGCCAGCGACTTGTCGCCTAAAACCGCAAGCAGCTCGGCAGCCGATTGAAAGGCAATAACCATCAGCGCCTGTAAGCCGGCGTCAACGCCTGCCTTGTTCGGACTGGAAGGCCAGTCGAGAAATCGACCGCCTCCGTCTAACTTTTCTTGTCCTGTCGCATCGACTTTTGTAAAAAGCAGGCCGACTAATCCGGTCAGGTAATCTTTTTGCTCTTTCAGGTAGTTCAGGTTCCCCTGATACCGATACCAGTCGCGATGAATGATAACCCACCAGAGCGAATACGAACACATGCCGTTCATCCATTGGGGCAGTGGCGTGATATCGCGCGCCAGGTCAAGGCTTTTCGGTACCACGTCGTTGAATCCAAACACCGAGCTGACCGTCATGACTTCGGGATGAAGGTCGCCCAGCCATACTAACCTGTCGCGTTTAATCCCGTCCCACACATATTCCTGCATATTCAGGTGTACGGTATAGGCGCCCGTCATCCATATCTGGTTCAATCGCTCGTCATTACAACGGAACGACCCCAGATACGGTATGTCGCGATAAGCAAAGATGGCATTGATCTCCTTGATTAACAAATCGACGTTTTCGGTCAGCAGGTCGATGCGCACAAACCGGAATCCGCTGTTGCCTGTTTCGGCAACGCCCAGCCAGGGCAAATCCATGCAAAAATCGCGCATGGCATGGTCGTTGGTTGCACCCTGTGCGTCGCCTGTTTCGCTCATCGCTTCGGAAACCGATTCGCCGAAGCGCACGCGAACTTTTATCGGGGTATTCTTTCCCATGCCGGTTACGATTTGCAGGCCGCCTTGAATTTCTTTTCCAAAATCGAGCAAAATGGCTGCTTTCTCGCGCTCACTACTGCGCATCACGCAGAACTGACGGTTTGTCAATTCACTCTGTCCGTTGTTCCCGCCGGCAACCAATCCTTCGGGGTTCGTCAATAAACTGCCGCCTCCGTCGTTTTTCCATACGATACGCTGCGGCGTAAGGTAACTGCGAACGCGGTTATCGTGAAATACTTTTCCGGCATATTCTTTTCCGAATACCGGAGGCAGATTTTGCGTTTGCCCCGTTTGCAAGCCGGCAAAAAGTAATATGGAAACAATCATGATCCTGCTCATTACCCTAACGCGAATGTGATGTCTTTTAATCATACTGGATTATTATTACTATTATTTAAATAATGTACGCGCGCGAAATAACTAATCGCGCAAGTTTACAATGGTGCAAAGTTACAATTTTTATTCAATTCACAAAAACCAGTGCCAATTAGGGGGGGTACAAAAATTTTATTTTTTTTTGTAAAGATATTGTATATTCAGAAATAATGCGTACCTTTGCACCGCAATTTTGAAAAAATGATTCTTCCTTAGCTCAGTTGGTTAGAGCATCTGACTGTTAATCAGAGGGTCCTTGGTTCAAGTCCAAGAGGGAGAGCTGGAAAAAAGAGGTTTATAAAAAGTAAGCCTCTTTTTTTATGCTTAAAATACATGATTTTGAGGCAGATTGACAAAGTTATTTTGAGGTATAGCAAAAAAGTAGTACCTTTGCATCGTAATAAACGGTAAGACAGTAAGAATATCAAGTATCCTGCTTTTCAATTCAAAAAACTGATTTACATTATGGAAGAAAAAATTATTATAACATCTGACAGTGAGGCAGATACCAGAATGATAGCGCAAAAGATAGCGCCGTTGTTCCGTCCGGGCGACCTCCTGCTATTGGACGGCGATCTGGGCGCCGGCAAGACCTGCTTCGTGAAAGGATTTACGGATGGACTACATTCAAGAGACGAGGTGAACAGCCCTACTTTCAGTATTGCCAATTTTTATCGTACCAACATTCGTTCCGAAGTCTTGCATATAGACGTCTATCGGATAGCGACGGTTGATGAATTTAACGACTTGGGACTGTTTGACTATTTTGACCAGTCGATCGTCCTGGTCGAATGGGGGAAAAAGTTTTTGGAGATATTTGAAGACTGTCTCATCATTTCATTTCAACTTATCGCAGCCCAAAAAAGGATTTTGACAATTGAATACCAGGGAGATAAATACATCTCGATCATGAAAGAAATAAAAACGCTGCTGAAAGGAGACGGGGTATGCTGACCGTTGCCATTTCTACCTCATCCGGTCAATTCGCCTTGGTGATAGGCGCAGACAACCATATCCTTTTCGATTCATCGGCATATCCGGAACATGAAAGGGAGCTTGACGATGCCTTGTCGGCAGGGCTTACGCATTGTAACCGTGAGATCACGGAAATCGGCCAAATCATTGTAGATATTGGCCCGGGCGGGACAAGCAGGGTAAGAACCGGTATTGCCTTTGCCAATGCGCTCGCCTATAGCGCGGGCATCGGGGTCGCGACGGTGTCGTCAATGGAACTGGCAGGGATTGATGCCGGGTATAAATTTGGCGGACTGCCAGTCGTCAACACGGTTAAGTCAATCAAGGGAAACGCTTATATAGGTCTTTACAATCAAAGACTTATATCCATCGATTACGGGACAGTCCACGACATGGTCCCGAAGCTGGTAAGGGATTTTGACAAATTTACGGTCGTCGGCTTTCACCGCGATGCGATTCTTCGTATGCCCGCGCTTAAAGACAAGTTCATTATCGACAGCATGATGTCGTTTGGGAATGTGCGGATCATGATTGAAAAAAGTGATTTGTTTACCCGGAATCCGCTTCATTTTCCTACTTTCGCGCAACCGATAACCGAAAAAACATTGATTCATCATGAATAGCCGAACAACATGAATATGCTTGACAAGACAAACGAGACAGTCAGTACACTGCGAACAGGAGGTGTCGTTCTGATTGCTACCGACACGGTTTATGGCTTGGCTGCCATGCCGACCGACGGGATAGCCGTCGAAAAGATTTACACGCTGAAAAATCGTCCGAAGAATCAGTTCCTTCCGATTATGGTGGCCGACATGCAAGATTTGGAAAGGATGGGAATAGATATCAATCCGACTGCGCGGCGATTATTTGCATCCGACCTGGTACCGGGCGCCATCACCTTTGTGCTGGGGTTTAAAAATGGTTTGCCCAAACCGACCTGGTTAGAAACGAGGGAAGAGATCGCGACGCGCATCCCTGATAACGAACTGTTACTCGCCGTGTTGCGGCAAACGGGTCCCCTGCTTGTGACGAGCGCGAACCTACACGGGCAGCCGGTCACACAGGCCAAAGTGGAGGATATTTTAGCAGAACTGAATGGCGTTCCCGACTTGATTGTGGAAGACGGCGAGGGAAAGGAAGTCCCCTCAACGATCATCAATTGTCGCCCGAACCCGCCTGTGATAGAACGTAATGGGACCATACCGGTCGAAATGATTAACCGCTTACTGACGAACGACAGCAAAACGGATTTGACAATTAATAACTTACAGACCCATGCGTGACATCATTTTAGGGATTGAAACATCGTGCGATGATACGGCTGTGGCGCTGGTAGATGCGGAAGGAACGATTCTTTCTTCTGTCGTCGCATCGCAGCTGGACGTACATGCACAATTTGGCGGCATCTATCCCGAATTTGCTGCTCGCGCACATATTTCCGCCATCATACCTACTGTAAACGAGGCGTTTAACATCGCTCAAATAGCCCCTTCCGCCATTACGGCCATTGGCGTGACAAGGGGGCCCGGCCTGATCGGGTCGTTGCTGGTGGGCTTAAACACGGCCAAAGGTCTCGGACTGGGATGGAACAAGCCGGTGATCGGCATCAACCACCTGCGGGGTCACCTGCGCAGCGCCGACCTGGAGCAGCAGCGCGTGAAGTATCCGGCAACCGTTTTGCTTGTTTCCGGTGGACATACGCTGTTGGCCTATATGAAAAGCCCTGCTGAAATTGAGTTGCTCGGCAGTACGACCGACGATTCGGTCGGCGAGTGTTACGACAAGGTAGGACGCATGTTGGGATTGGGCTATCCCGGCGGCCCGGTCGTCGACCGCCTGGCGAAGCAGGGCGCTGCAACGATACCCTTTCCGCGTCCGGTCATCAACAAGGGACTGGAATTTTCGTTTTCGGGATTAAAATCGGCTGTGGCGCGTTACATGGATGCCAACCGCGATGCCGTTCATGCCAATATTGCCGCCTCGTTCGTGCAGGCGGTCATGGATGTGTTGATCAGGAAATCACAGCTGGCGCTCAAACAATATCCATCCCAATCGTTCGTTATTGTAGGTGGCGTCGCCGCCAGTCCGCAACTGCGCGAAGAAGCCGGCAAGTTATGCAAAAAACTGCATGTTGATTTGTGCCTGCCCCCTTTGCGCTGGTCGACCGATAACGCCGCCATGGTGGCATTGGCTACATTCGATTATATCAACCTGTCGATCCTAAAAAAGCCTGTCGCCGACTTGCAGCTCAAAATAAACGACTTCTAGTCCATCAATCAGGGATGAACAAACGCAGACAAAGAATTAAATATATCGGGTTGGATTTTCTGACGGCATATACAACATGGCTGTTATTCAACCTTTTGCGATTCTCGGAAGTAGCTCGGTACGAGTTTGGTTCGCTATCGGATTTTTTGTTGAACCCGCACGTAATGACCGTACAAATATCCGTATCGTTTTTTTGGCTTGTTCTTTATTTCTTTTCAGGCTATTACAACAAGCCTTTCGGGAAATCCTGGATCGGCGAACTGTTTACTACCTTTATAACCGTCGTCATCGGCTCCGTATTCATCCTGTTCCTCGTCATCCTGAACAAGCTCCCACCCTCTTTTCAAATCTATTACCGGTTCTTTTTCAGTCTTTTCGGCATTCAGTTTATACTGACTTATTCGGTGCGCGCACTGATCACCCATCATGCTTTTCGGAAGTCAAAATCAGGCAAATGGATCGAAAGCGTTCTGATTGTCGGAACCGGAGAGGAGGCAGTTAAAATCCGGCAATATTTGCGTGAATCGGGGTATCGCATTGTTGGATTCGCAGGCGAGCGCGCGACGCTCCCGTCGCCGGCCATCCCCTCGCATGAGATGTTGGGAACGACCGGCGACATTCCCGACATCCTTCAACATCACAAGGTTGATGAGATCGTGGTAGCCGTCAAAGGGGTGGAAGTGATCCCGTTGCTTTACCAGTTTTATACGTACGGGATACCCGTCAAAGTGTTGGCCGACAAGCACAATTTTCTTTCCAAGGCGAAGGTGAAAGCCATCGACAGCCCCCCCCTGATCGACATCACGGAAAATAATTTTTCGGAAGCCGAGAAGAACATCAAATGGATGTTCGACAAGTTGATTGCGCTTGTCGTACTCGTTGTGTTTGCGCCCTTGTATGTCTACCTGTCAGTTTGCGTCAAACGCAGTTCGCCGGGGCCTGTCTTTTTCAAGCAGGAACGGATCGGATACCGCGGGAAACCGTTTCTGATCTACAAATTCCGAACGATGTACAGCGATGCCTCCCGGCAGGGGCCTTTGTTGACGGCGATAGGCGATACGCGCGTGACGCCGTTCGGCAGGTTCATGCGCAAATACCGGATAGACGAGATCCCCCAGTTCTGGAATGTGTTGAGGGGCGACATGTCGCTTGTAGGGCCGCGACCCGAGCAACGTTTTTACATCGAGCAGATCGTCCGGAAAGCGCCGTACTACTATCTGCTTCATAACGTACGACCGGGCATCACCTCCTGGGGCATGGTCAAGTACGGATATGCGGAAACGGTCGACAAGATGATCGAACGGTTAGATTACGACATCCTCTACTACGAAAACATGTCGATAGCATTGGACATCAAAATCTTACTGTATACCATCCAGATCGTATTTTTGGGGAAAGGGGTGTGAGGGATTCGGACGTTTTTGGAAAATCCAAATTTTTCGTGTACATTTGCCAAATATTTACAAGACATAAAAAATCAACGTTATAATGTTCAATGAACGAAATAAAATAACCAACGAATTTTCCGAAAATACCCGCGTAAAGATACCCGCCCTTGTGCATCTGACAAGGTTGGGCTACAACTACTTTTCGTTGAAAGATACGACCAATTATGCATGCGACGGCGAAACGAACGTAGTCAAAAATGTGTTTCGCAAACAGTTTTTGAAGCTGAATGTCGATTTTGAAGAAAACGATTTTGAACGTGAATTTCAAAATATCACGCTCGAACTCGGTTACAACGATTTGGGCAGAACTTTTTACAACCGCTTATTAGGCAAAGGCAATTCTATCTACAAGCTGATTGATTGGGACAATTTTAAAAACAATGTTTTTCATTGCTGCACCGAACTCGCCTGTCGCCATGACGAAGACGAATTTCGACCGGATATTACGGTGTTTGTCAATGGTTTGCCTCTGGCGTTTATAGAGGTAAAAAAGCCAAACAATCCGCAAGGAATAAAAGCTGAAAGAGACCGGATCAACGACCGTTTTCGCAACGACAAATTCCGTAAATTCATAAATATCACGCAGTTGCTCGTTTTTTCAAACAACATGGAATACGACGATGTTTCGACAGGCTCAACAACAGATTCGCCGAGTTCGACAGCCGGACAAGAGCAATTGCAAGGCGCTTTTTACGCAACGACTGCACAAAATTCAAAAGTTCGCTTCAACAATTTTCGAGAGGAGTTAAAATCAGAACTTATTGACAGAATCAAGGATATTGACGACAATACAGAGAATTTTATTCTGAAAGACACAAATTATCAAACGCTTAAGTATTCGCAAGAATTTATTTCCAACAAAAACGACAATACTCCAACGAACCGTATGCTTACTTCGCTATTTTCAAAAGACCGTCTGAAAATGCTTTTGCAATACGGAATCGCATATATTGACGAAAGTAGTGGTTTACAAAAACACATCATGCGTTATCCGCAGTTTTTTGCGGCTAAAGCCATTCGTAAAACATTGGAAAACGGCGAGCGAAAAGGCGTAATCTGGCATACGCAGGGCAGTGGAAAAACGGCTTTAGCGTTTTATTCCGTGCGTTATCTTACCGATTATTTCAGTAAGAAAGGGATTGTACCGAAGTTCTATTTTATTGTCGACAGATTGGATTTATTGAAACAGGCGTCGGCTGAATTTAAGAAACGCGGACTTGATGTTTCCACCGTTAATTCCAAAGAGGAATTAAAGCGAGATTTCAAGACAAATACTGCTAATCAGGGAATTACGGTTATCAATATCCAAAAGTTCAACGAGGACACAACCGTATTGAACAATAGCGGCTACGGCATTGATGTGCAACGCATTTTCTTTATTGATGAGGCGCACCGAAGTTATAATCTTTCGGGTTCGTTTTTGCCCAATCTCTATCATTCCGACAAAAAATCCATTAAAATTGCATTGACGGGGACGCCGTTAATATCCTACAAAAATGCAACCAAAGGCGATGAAGAAGAGATGGATTTGACAGAGAAAAACGACTTGAACACCACCCGAAATATATTTGGTAACTACATTCACAAATACTATTACAACAATTCCATTCGCGACGGCTACACGCTGAAACTTTTGCGGGAAGAAATCGAAACTTCCTACAGGAATAATATGAAAAAAGTGATCAAAGATGTGGAGGTGGAAATCGGAACGCTCAACAAGCGGGAGCTCTACGCACACGCGCGTTTTTGCGAGCCGATGTTAGACTATATTTTGGAAGACTTGGACAGTTCGCGCATCCGTTTTGGCGATAAATCTATTGGCGCAATGGTGGTTTGCGACAGTTCGGAGCAGGCGCGAATGTTCTACTCGCTTTTCCAGGCGCTTTATTCCGAGCGCAGTGAAAAATCGGCGCTAAATACATATAGAGAATCGGCGCTAAATACATATAGTTATCCAAGGGTAGCAGATCATACGCCCATTCCCTATTACTCGAAAAATCGTTTGTCGGCAGCATTGATCCTTCACAACGAAGGCGACAAAGAGAGTCGAGCCGCTCAAATTGATAATTTCAAAAACGGGAACATTGATTTACTGTTCGTCTATTCGATGCTACTCACCGGCTTTGATGCGCCGCGACTGAAAAAAATGTATCTCGGAAGAAAAATCAAAGCCCATAATCTTTTGCAAACGCTTACGCGCGTAAATCGCCCGTATAAAGATTTTCGCATGGGCTATGTGGTTGATTTTGCCGATATCAGCAAGGAATTTGATATTACCAATCGCGCTTACTTTGAGGAACTTAACCGCGAATACGACGCCGAAGCTACTGGAGAAAACCAAGACGACGTTTTCGGATCGCTGTTTATGAGCAAAGAGGAGATCGACCAGAAAATCGAACAGATTGAAACCGTTTTAAGTGATTATGCTGCCCAAAAAGGCGACAATAAAGAGCTCTTTTCGCAACAGATTCAGGAAATTAAGGACCGTCAAAAACTCAACGACCTCAAAAACGCCTTGCAGGACGCCCGCGATATTTACAATATTGCCCGACTTATCGGCTATACGGAGTTGACAGAACAACTTGATATAAAGCAACTTTCGCAACTAATTTCTGAAGTGTCAAACCGTTTGCAGCTGCTGAATTTAGCCAATGCCGTGAACGATGTCAATTCGCGCGAACTGCTCAATGAGGCAATAGAAAATGTAGTTTTCCAATTTACAAAAATTGGCGAAGAACAACTCAATATGTTTGCCGAACAACTTATTACTACCGCTTGCAACACGCGTCGTGAACTGCAAAACAATTTTCACCAAAAAGACCCCGAATGGATTTTGCTATTTGAAGATTTCCGCCGCCTTTTACAGAAGCATCAAATTGACGAAACAAACCTTGATAACATCAAATTTGAAAGTCAGGAACTGTCGGTAATATACGACAAAATCAAAGAATTAAATCGAAAAAACAATGTGTTGAGAGCAAAATTTGGCGGCGACAAAAAGTTTGCACGCATTTATAAAAACATGGAACCGAGCGGCTTGCCAAGCGCCAACAATCCGTTGCTCACGCTTTTGGAACGCATCAAGGAAAGCATTGACGAGGTGGTGATGCAAAACAAAAATATGCTATCTAAAAAACCGTTTTTTGAACGCTTAGTCGGGCAAAAA
>Ga0082212_10000472_pt1 | contig 58350 bp, 56 predicted proteins | sample TergutNt197P3_FD_71548 | JGI IMG/M metagenome (GOLD analysis project Ga0082212, IMG submission 71548) | Neocapritermes taracua P3 segment gut microbial communities from Petit-Saut dam, French Guiana - Nt197 P3 | ecosystem: Host-associated > Arthropoda: Insects > Digestive system > Gut ... | reverse complement strand
GGGTGCCGAGTTCTGCCAGCCCATCAAAGACAGGGTTGCCGCGCTCGAACTCGATTATCGTCGAGGATTCGTCGGCGTGGGCGCCGACGAGGTCGCCCGGCAGGAGCCCCGGCCAGGTGAAGATGAGCACCGCGGCGAGCACCAGGCGCACGAAGGCGAAGGGATGCTTGCTTCCCGCAGCGGCGTGGCTTCCTTGCCTTTTCCTTCTTACCGGTTTCTTCGCCTTTGTCTTTGCCTCAGAAAACATACGCGCACCTCATTTCCGCAGGTCTAGCTCTTGGCGCCTGGGCGCCTGCGTGTGCTGTGGTTGATGGCGGGAGAGGTGCTTTTTTGCGGGGCCTTAGGGCTTTTTTGGAGAGCGCCCCCCCCCCCGTCGCACGATTTGCCGGGGAGGTCGGCCTGCAGGATTCCTGCCGCCGAGACGGTATTGGTGGAAAGGAAGGCTTCGCGGGCGCAGGCACGCCGCGCGTCGGGGGCTTTCAGCGCCCCTGGACAGAAATGGATATGTGAATCCAACCTCAAGTCTTTACCCCTAGTTCCGTATTTACCTCTAGCTCCAACCAAAACCCGGCCCAGCCTCACAGGAAAACTGGCCCATGCCCCGCACCTCAACACCTCAATACCCCATGCCTCATACCTCAAACAGCTCGTGCAGCTCGCACAAAAACACCCAAAGTGACACGGTCTGCCTGCGCCCAATAGAACTCTATTAGCTTCTTTAAGCAATCAGATTCTACGCCGATTCAGCAAGAATAATGGAAAAAACATAGTTTTTATACAAATTGTAGGAAAGATTGCGGGTCGGGCCCGCAATGACGGATGGGGCTGGATAATCCAACCAGACACACTTTTTGAGCCTTAAGCCCCCATTGATACTGCGTGTGCAAAAATAGAAGAAGCACTCCTTTGGCACACAATCCGTGACGCCCGGTCGCTCCGTCTGTCGATAAGATATCACAAAGGACTGTTGATTTCAATGACAGACTCATCGCTGAGACGCAGGTGGAGACGATCTGACCGAATGTGACACGAATGTGACAAGGGGCCGTGTGACAAGGGGCCGTGTGACTTGTCACGTTTCGTTTGGCTTCCTAACAAGAGAAAACGTGAAAACGTGACAAGTTATACGGCCCCTTGTCACACGTGGGGACAGATCCCACTGGCAACCGCGTAGCGGTGGCGTTGTACGCACAGCAGGGTGTCGGTTGCGCAGACGGTGCCGTCGTCCCCGCGGGGGCAGCGGGTGAGCGCCCGGCAGACAAAGCCGACGACCAGGCTGTGGTCGCCCGTGCGGCGCACGGATTCCACCTCGCAGTCGAGCACTGAAAGCGCACCCTCGACGAAGGGGACCAGCGCGGCGGGCGTTTCATCATCCCCCGGGGCCTCGCCCAAGGGGTGGTGCGGCTCAAGGCGGTGGGCGACGCCGGCGGCCTTGTCGGTGGCATGGCCCGAGTGCAGCCCGCAGAACTCGGCCGCGCCGGCCAGCGCCGGGTCGAGGGTGTTGATGCTGAAGCACCCGGTGTCCATGATGTCCTGGAAGGTTTTCGAGGCGGGGCGCAGCGCGAAGGCGACCAGCGCCGGGTCGTGCGAAACCGGCGTCACCCAGGCGACCGTCGCAAAGTTGGCGCGGTCCTTGCAGGACCCGACGAGCACCACGGGGCGCGGGTTGAGCAGCGCCGCCCTGTCGCGCCCGCCCACTTCAACGAGGCCGCCCCCCGCCGAAGGCGCGGCGCAGGGCCCAGTGGGGTCGGTTGCAGGGGTGGGGAGGTCGGTGGCGGCGGGGAGGTCGGCGCTGTCCATCTCCCCGATATAGAACAAGTCGGTGCCGGTGTCATTGCTCATGGTTGGTCCTCCGTATTCTTGGGAGCGCGCAGTGTGACAAGGGGCCGTATAACTTGTCACGTTTCGTTTGGCTTCTTAACAGGAGAAAACGTGAAAACGTGGAAGTTATACGGCCCCTTGTCACACGTGCGAGCACTGGGGCGTGTCCGGCAGGTCGATCCCAAGGGCATCCGAGGCCTCGGCGCGCAGTTCCTCAAGCGTCAGCTCGTAGCAGGCCAGCGCGTCTATCCAGCGGCGAAGGCACTCGCGCCCCCGCCCGGTCAGGGTGAAGAGGCGCTTGGCCGAGCCCTCGTCGGGCGTTTCCCATGCGGAAGTGACGTGCCCGCTTTCCTCCATGCGCTTGAGCGCGCGGTAGACGCCGGTCGCGTCGGGCTTCTTGCCGCCGAACATGGGGGACTGCGCCGCAAGCTGCACGATGATATAGCCGTGCAGGGGCCTGTTTGCCTTGGCAAGCAGGGTCAAGATGGTAGGCTGGGAAAGCCGGTTCAAGGATTTCCCCAGTTCAGCACACTCGTTCAGGTCAGAGTCAGATTTCGGGTTGCAGCTACTCCACATAGGTCGGCCTTCCGTTCCAAAGACAAGGGTCCTCGATTTCATGCAACTACTATCATTGCATAATTATTAGGCAATAGCCACTATTTCTTCGAGTTGGCCCGCAACCCTGTCCTCCCCATCCGCTCCATGGGGATAAAACCGGCCATCTCCAGCGCCGTTCCCGCGGCAGATGTTATACTTTGTCGAAGTAGCCAAAGCGGCTTTTCTCGGAGGTGTTCAGATATGACGAAGATGCAGATCCTTCTGGATGAGGAAAAGATACGGCGCGAGAAGAAATACAACGCCCAAAAAATATACGCCTACGTAGATTCTGTTTTCCTCGAAAAATGCAAACTCAGCAAAGATGCCGACGGCTATTACTCGGGACATGGAGGAAATGACGATCTGCTGCGTTTTGGCAAGGCGAACTACCTCTTGAGCAATAAGGACTGGTTTCTAGACAACGTAAAAGTGTGGAAGTTCTTCTGCAATGATGATACGGAAAGCCCTGACGAATACGTTGTCGAGGACGTTCGCGACTTCTATCTTCAAAAGCTGGGTTCTCGCAAATGAAGGCTGTTGAGCGCAAGCAGTACAAAGCGATCAACTTCGACCTCATCATCAAAGAACTCGAAGCAGTGTTTGGCAAAGGCAATTACCGCAAGGCATACTCCCAAATTCGCCGATTCCTTGAGAAGAGCAAATTCGAACATAGGCAATGGTCCGGCTATCGTTCGATAAATACTATGACCTATACCGAGTTGCTTGATGTGTGTATCAGGCTTTTCGTCCACCTGCCCTGGCTTGCTGGTTGCGCACGGCGATTCGATGTCACAAACATAGGACGTGAGTATGAAATGCTGGGAATCATGAAAGACCAGCTTCTAAACCAAGACGACGATATGAGCATTGATATTGACATCATGGCGTAAGGTCACGCACGTGTCACGTGGCTGTTCTTTTATCGTGTTTTCCGGACGGGTATGGGGTTGCATGTGGGGCGTATCTCGCATTCGTCGCATTCATGGGCGACGGCGGCGCAGATCATGTCCCAGGGGACTTCCTCGAAGCCAAGCGCCTCGTAGAAGGCGAGGCTGCTCCCGCGTGACACCAGCCGCAGCTCGCCGTAGCGGGCGAGCGCGTGTTCGACGAGCGCCTTCCCCACGCCGAAGCGGCGCCAGGTCGGGTATACCACGACGGGGTTGACGTGGCAGCCGCAGGCCTCGTCGAGTATGAGGCGGATGAAGGCCACCACCTGGCCGTCGGGGTCGGCGGCGGCTGCGGCGGGGACGGCAGCAGGGTCGGCGGGGTCGGCTGCGGCGGGGGCGGGGCTCACCGCGACGAACACGAGGTCGGCTTCGGCGACGGCGCCCATGCCTTCGGCACGTACAAAGGCGTTCACGGCGGGGAGGTCGGCGCTGTCCATCTCCCTGATATAAAACAAGTCGGTGCCGGTGTCATTGCTCATGGTTGGTCCTCCGTATTCTTGGGAGCACGCAGTGTGACAAGGGGCCGAGTGTGACAGGGGGCCGTATAACTTGTCACGTTTTTGTGACAGGGGGCCGTATAAGGTGTCCCATTTCATTCGCTTTCCTGGATAAGAGGATATACGAAATGTGACACCTTATACGGCCCCCTGTCACACTCACTGTCACGGCTGTCGCGCTTCCTTTCCATCCTATTGCCCCGTTCCTAGAAGGGGGGCAGGTAGATTTTTGCGCGGGACTGGGGGATGGCTTTCTTGCCGAGCTCGGCGAGGCCGCGCACCACGTCGGGCATGAGGGCGACCGGGATGCCCATCATCATGAGGTCGTCGGCGATGTCCGTCGAGGCCCGGCACCCGTAGCAACCGAAGCTGATGTTGATGTTGCCGCTCAGATAGGGTATGAGCGTCGTTTCCACGCACTGGGCGTTGTAGCCGCTCGCGTGGAAGTCGTGCCGGTGCCCGGTGTAGTACGACGTCGCCATCGAGAGCCACATGACCTGCTCGGGCTGGGCGACGACGGCGACGACGTCTGCGGCGCACCGCGCGTCGTCGAGCGGCGCCACGACCGTTGCCGCGATTGAGCGGGGTTCCAGGCAGGGACGCTCGTGCACCATGCGCTGGGCGGCCTCGATGGAATCGAGCTTGTTGAACAGGATGTAGAGCTCGCCGCTCGCCAGCTTCTCGGGCATCGGGGTGAGGCCGAGGATGGAGGTGCCGTCCGGGCAGGCATGGCGGTTGGCGGGCATCATGAGCGCGCGTCCACGCCGTGCGGCCAAGAGCGACTGGCAGAAGCGGAGGCGCTCTTCGGGAAGCGGCACGTCGGGAAGCGGGCTGCCTGCCTCGATAAGCGAGATGGCGACCGGCGCCCAGCGAAGCCCCAGCACCTCTTTGAGCACCTGGGCCCACGAGGCGTAGAGCGCCCTCGTGTCGGCGTCGAGCGGGGGTGCCGCATCCCCCGCCTCTTGTTCGGCCCGCGCCCCGGCAGAAGCCTCGATGCGGATGGCGTGGACGGGGCATTGGCCGACGCAGGTCTCGCACCCCCAGCAGTCCTGCTCGCGGACGGCTACAGGGCGGGGGCAGGCGGGCGACAGAGGCGACAGGGGAGGTGACAGGGGGACGGTTCCCGCGTCATCCGACCACGGAGACGCGGGAACCGTCCCCCTGTCTCCCCTGTCGCCCTGCTTCATCTCGAAGACATTGACCGGGCAAAAGGCCTCGCACAGCCCGCATCCTGTGCAGAGTTCGTCATTGATGTGTAGTGCATAGGAAACCGTGTCTTCGCGTTGCGTCATTGGCCGCGCCCCTCGCTTTCTCCCTGTTCCTTGCTTTCCTTCATGGCGACCTGTGCCTGCGGCTTGCACCAGGGGGGGTAGACCCGCCTGCCCGCCGCGTCCGTCAGGTGGTAGGAGCAGAACGGGATCGTGCGGCCGTCGGGGACGGCGACCATCATGGAGCATTCGCGCAGGCGCTGCGTGTCCATGGAGGCGGCGTCCATGTAGTTCATGATGATGAGCGAAAGGCCGTCGTGGCCTGCGATGCCCTGCTTCGCCAGGATGTCGAGGAAGACCGAGCCTTGGGGGGAGTCAGGGTTGTAGCCCGCCCGGTATGCCGCGTCCGTCAGGTTGCGGGTGGCCGGGTAGTAGCCCGACGGGTGGGCCGGTGCCGAAGGCGCGGGCGACGACGGGGGCGGTGACGGAGGAACCGTCCCCTTGTCACCGGGCGATGGGGGGACGGAGGGGACGGCGCCGCGGACCAGGAAGGTGCCTGTGTCGCACAGCGGGTGCGAGCAGCCGAGCGGCCAGATGTCGTAGACGTCCAGCAGGCCTTCGCTCTGCTCGGCGAGCTGGAAGATGACGTCGCCCATCGTGAGGGGCAGGGCGCGGTCGGCCTCGAAGCGCCCCGAGGTGAAGGCAGGCTGCAAGGCCAGGCCGGCGACCACGTCCGCATTCTCAAGCGCAAAGCGCAGCAGGTCGCCTATCTGCACGTCGTTCAGGCCCGAGACGATGGTGGCCGCCAACACGACCTGCACCCCGGCCTCGCGGCAGCGCTCGACCGCTTTCAGCTTCGTGTGCAGCAGGTCGGCGCCGCAGGTTGCCTGGTAGACCTCCTTGGTCAGGCCGTCGAAGCTCAGATAGACCCCTGTCAGCCCCGCCTCGGCCAGCCGCTCCACATATCCCGCGCGTGACGCGATCACCAGGCCGTTCGTGTTGACCTCGATCCCCCAGAAGCCCTTTGCGCGGCCCCGCGCGATAATCTCGGGGAGGTCGGCGCGGCAGGTCGGCTCGCCGCCGGTTATCTGTACGGCGCCGTCGATGCCGACCGCCTGGGCGATGGCCTCGTACATGGCGTCTATCTCTTCAAGGGTCGGGTCCCCCTCGCCGTCGGCGGCACTCATGAAGCAGACCGGGCAATGCAGGTTGCATTGTTGCGTGACCTCGATCTCAAGCAGGGTGCCCCTGCGCTCATGGCGCGTGCAGACCCCGCAGCCCGAAGGGCAGGGCGCGGCGGCAACAGAGGCCTTTCGCGGCGCGACCTTGGGGAAGGCAAGCGAGCGCAGCCATTCGTAGTGCGCGGAGTCGGGCCAGATGCGCGTCGCCAAGAAGCCGTGCTCGGGGCAGACGCGCTCCATCCACACAGCACCCGCCGCGTCCGCGTACACGTCGGCCCGCAGCTCCTTCAAGCAGGTCGGGCAGAGCGCCCCGGTGGTGTGGAGGGGCCTTTTCTCTTCCGTTGGGCTTTCCGCTGTTATTTCCGCTGGTTTTTCCATTTCTTCTTCCGCTTCCGCCGGTCCCTTCAACGGGCTGTACTAGCCGTCGATATACTGGCGCGGGTCGTGGTTCTCGTTCGGGGGGGTCGTCGGCTTGAAGCCCATGTAGTTGATCCAGGCGAGCACCCGTTCGGGCACGTAAAGCCCCGGCTGGGTCTGTGCGGCCTGCTCGATGGCCCGGATGCAGGAGATGGCGTGCGCCAGGTCGGTGCCCTCGTCGATGTCGCTCACGGGCGAGAGGTAGGCCGAGGGGATGTCCTTTTCGGCGAGCTTTTCCACATAGGAGTCGAGCGCGGGCTTGCCCGTCATGTTGTAGTAGACCCCCTGGTGGTTGATGGGTGTGTTGAAGCTGTAGCCTACCAGGGACGTGCCGCATTCCTGGCAGGGCGCCTGCACGAACCCGGGGGTGCCGAGGGCCTGGAAGTAGTCGAGCCACCCGAAGGCCTGCGAGACGTGCGTCTTGGGCATGGTGGGGATGTCGCCCCCCACCGAGACGATGTGCTCGTAGCCGAGTGCGAAGATCTGTGCGAAGGCGTCGTCGAAGTGGTCGTCGAAGGTCTTGCCCTTGTCGGTGATGTAGTGGATTTCCATGGGCCAGGGCCCGATGGCATCGTAGGTCTGCTTCATGATTTCGACGTTTTCGGCCGGGGTCGTCGAGACGAAGAAGTCGTAGGCAACGGCGGGGGCTGCGGGGTCTTCCGCAACCAGGGCGTCGTTTTCGGCCTGCATCTCGATGAGCGCGTGCATGCACAGCTCGCTGACGTCGTAGAGGCTGCGGGCGAAGAAGTCCGCTGCCTGCTGGGGGGTGAGCAGCCCGCCCCGTTCCTGGGTGAGCCGCGTCTTAACCAGCCCCGCCACCGGGGGCTTGCTGAAAAGCAGCAGCGCGTATTTCTTCTTTTTGTCGGCCATGGCTTTCTCCTTACTCTCTTCCTTCGGGCTTATGGGGCGCGGCGGGCGGGCTTGCTGCCCGGGGGCTTGCCTGGGCTCGTGTCCGGGGGCTTGCTGCCCGGGGGCTTGCCTGGGGGTTTGCCGTCCGGAGGCGGGTTGTCCGGGCGCCTGTCATGCCTTCCTTATCACGCAGTCGATGGCGTTGTACGACCAGGTGCCGATAAGGGGCTCCCCTGTCGCCACCGAGCAGTCAGTCAACACGTTGATGTTCGATTCCCAGATGCCGCCGAAGCCGGGCGCGCCCGGGTTCCTTTCCGGGAACCACCAGCCGTAGTCGGCGCTCACCAGGCCGTCGCGCATGGCGGCCGTCTTGCAGGTGAGGCGCACCTCCCCCTTGTCGGTGGCGAGCACCACCGCGTCCCCGTCTTGCAGCCCCAGGAGCTCGGCCGTGGCCGGGCTTATCTCGGCGAGGGGCGCGGGGTAGCTTGCACGGAAATCGAGGTTGTTCAGGTACATCGATGCGTTATAGGGCTGCTTGCGCGCACCGGTGATGAGCGTCAGGGGCCTGCCCTTGGCAAGCGTCTCGGGCGCAAGGGCGGGCGGCGCGACGGGTGCTGCGGGTGCGGGCGCGGGTACCGCCGCGGGTGCGGCTGCTGCGGACTGCGGTGCTGCCGCGGGTGCCGCCGCGGGCGGCGTCGGCAGGCGGGATGCCCCCCAGCCGCCCAGCAGGTCGCTCGCAAGCTCGACCTTGCCCGTCTGCGTGGCGAAGCCCCGGGGGCTGCCGTCTTCTCGCAGCTGCTCGTGCTTGAGGAAGGCCGGGGGGCGGGCATAGATGCCGACGCGGCAGAACTCGTCCCAGGCCATCCCCGCCGAGGCGAGGGCGGATGCGTAGGCGTCTTGCAAGGTGGCATCCGGCCAGTGCTGCCCCTGGCCGAAGCGCAGGCCCAGCTCACGGAAGAAGTCGTAGTCCGTGCGGCGCTCGTAAAGCGGCTCGACTGCCGCCGGCCCCCCGTAGCCGATGTTCGCCACGCCGCCGTGCACCTGGAAGACCGGGCGCTCGATGGCGCCGGCCGCCGGCAGCACGTAATCCGCCATGCTCGCGGTAGGGGTCAGGTAGTATTCGAGCACGACCAACAGGTCGAGGGAGGCAAGCGCACGGAAGACCCGGTGGGTGTCGGCATAGGTGAGCAGCGGGTTGGTCGCTTCGACGAACAGGGCGCGCACCGGGTAGGGGTCGCCCTCAAGCATCGCCCTCAGCACCAGGTCGGGATGGGCGGATGCCAGGTAGCGCATCGGCAGGCTGCGCCCGAAACGCTCCGTCAGGGCGTTCATCCGCGCATAGCCGTCGTAGCACTGCAGCGGCGTGTAGGGCGTGTTCAGGCAGAAGGCCTTTTGCGCCTCTGGGAGCCATGCGCTCATCTCAAGCTCCACTTCGGGGGTGAAGTCGCTGCGCTCGGCGAGGACGCAGGAGCCGGGCTTGTCCACGTTGCCGGTTATTGCCCGGAGGCAGGTGATGGCGCGGTGCGTCGGTGCGACCTGCGCCCCGCACTGGTCGATGCCGCGGCCGGACACCAGGGCGGCGGCTGCGGCCTGCCCGAAGATGCGGGCGGCCCTCACGACGTCGTCAGGGTCGAGGCCGCAGGTTTCCGCGACATATGCGGGGGTGTAGCCCTGTGCCTGCGCGGCCAATTCCTCGAACCCGAAGCACCAGCGCGTGACGAAATCGTGGTCGATAAGGCCTTCGGCGATGATGACCTGGATAAGCCCGAGCGCCAAAGTGGCGTCGGTGCCGGGGCGGACCGGCAGCCACAGGTCGGCCTTCGCGGCAACCTGGGTGCGGCGGGGGTCGATGACGACCAGGGAGATGTCGCTGCGGGCGACCCTCAGAAGCGAGCGCCAGAAGGCGGAGTTGTCGGACTCGGCCGGGTTCGTCCCCCATATGAAAAGCGCCTCGGTGTGCGCCGGGTCGATGTCGGCCTCGACGGTCCACCCGAAGGCGGCAACATCCATCCAGATGCGCGGGTTCCAGCATATCTGCCCGATGCCCATGTTGTTCGGCGAGCCGAGCAGGTTCATGAAGCGGTGCAGCGGCCAATACGACGCATGGGGGCCGCCTATCGCGCTTGCCAGCGTCTGGGGGCCATGCTCGTCGACAAGGGTCCGCAGGCGTGCTGCGATTTCGTCAAGCGCCTCGTCCCAGGTAATGCGCTCCCATTCGCCAGCGCCCCGCTCCCCCACCCGGCGCAGCGGGTGGTTGACGCGCTTCGGGTCGTCGAGCACCGCGAGGTTCATCCGCCAGCGGCGGCAGCCGCGCAGGGTGTTCTCGTCGTAGGGATAGCGGGTCGGGTCGCACCTCAGGTCGACGACGCGCCCTTCTTCCACCACTGCCTCGAAGGCGCAGAGGTAGCCGCAGAAGTGGCAGTTGGTCTTCCTCGTCTCCCTCTCGGTCATGTCGCCTCTCGTTTCATCCGTCTTCCGTTTCCCGCTTCGTTTTCCGTCCTTGGCGGCACATGCCCGCGACCGCCTGCCTGCCCAAAGAACCTCGCGCCGTCACGCGCGCCCAGGGCCCTCCCTTCCATACAGCCTTTCATTATAGGACAATGTCCTATAGTTGCGTGCGTCTAATTTCTGAATGCCTGCGGGATTCTGTGTCAGCTGCCGGACGGCGCGGCCCCAGTGTCAGCTGCCGGACGGCGCGGCCTCGGCTATCTTGTAGCCCACGCGCCAGACGGTGACGAGGTAGTGGGGCTTGGAGGGGTCTTTCTCGATCTTCTCCCTGATCTTGCGCACGAAGACGGTGATGCTGTTCGGGTCGGCGGCGTCCTTGTCGCCCCATACGTGGGCAAGTATCTGCTCGCGGGTGAAGACGCTTCCAGGGTCGCTTGCAAGCAGCGCAAGGAGCTCGAACTCGCGGGAGGACAGCGATACCTCCCTCCCTTCGACGAAGACCTGGTACTTCCCCGGGTGTATCTCAAGGCCGCCCACCTGGTAGGCCTCCTTGGCCGGGGGGTGGCCGGAGCCGGGGCTTGAAACCGCCAGGCCCTGGCGGTGCCGGCGCAGGTGGGCGCTTATGCGCAGGGAGAGCTCTTCGGGCTGGAAGGGCTTCACCAGGTAGTCGTCGCCCCCTGCCTTGAAGCCGATGCTCTTGTCGACGATGTCGCCTTTGGCGGAAAGGAAGATGACGGGGAGCTTGCGGCCTTCCGCGCGTATGGTCTGGCAGATCTCGAAGCCGTTGACCACGGGGAGCATGACGTCGAGTATGAGCAGGTCGGGGTTCTCGCGCCGAAGCATCTCAAGCCCTTCGGCGCCATTGGGGCTGAAACAGAAGTCGTAGCCGTCGCGCTCGACGATCTGCCCGACGAGCGTCTGCAGGCTCTCGTCGTCGTCTATCATCATTATCTTTGCCATGGCTGCTCCTTAAACTGTTCCGACGGGCACCGCGACGCTAAAGGTGCTCCCCTCTCCGGGGGCGCTCTCAAGACTTATCGAGCCGCCGAGCATCCCGACAAGGTCCTTCACCAGCGAAAGCCCCAGGCCGCTTCCCCCATATTGTCGCACCGTTGACATGTTTTCCTGCCTGAACCTCTCAAATATCATGTCCTGCTTGTCGGGGGGGATGCCGATGCCGCTGTCGACCACGTCGATCCGCACACTTTCGGCGGGCCTGTCATAGCTCACCCTGACCTGGACGGAGCCGCCCGGCGGGGTGAACTTGATGGCATTGCTCACCAGGTTCAGGAGGATGCGCCTGAGTTTTTCCCCGTCGCTTTCGATGAGGGGGACGTCGGCGTCGACCCGCGTGGCAAGGTCGATGGACTTCTTCTGGGCCAGAGAGACACTTGAGTCCTCCACAAGTCCTACGATGTCGTTTATGTCGATGAGCTCGGCGTTGACCTCCTCGAACCCTGCCTGGATGCGTGCCGTGTCGAGGATGTTGTCAACCATCTCCAAAAGGATGTTGCTGTTCTTCTCGATTTCCTCCACCTGCTTGTGGAGGACCGTGTCGCGGGGGCTTATCCCCTTGGCCATCAGTTCGCTGAAAGCGAGGATGGAGGTCAGGGGGGTGCGCATCTCGTGGCTGACGATTGCGAGGAAGTCGGACTTGTAGCGGCCCTCCTGCTTGAGCACGTCGTTTATCTTCACGATGACCGCGGCCATGCACAGCGTCATCGCGAAGAAGAAGAGGATGTTGTTGAGAATCGGTTTGCGCATGTTGGCGAAGTAGAGGTCGGTCGGCACGACCACGCTCACGGCGCCCGCGATCTCGCCGGTTTCCCAACCCTCCTTCGGGTAGCCGGTGATGTCGATCTCCCCGGCAGGCTTCCCGTGGCAGTCGATGCAGTCCTTGGTGACCTTCATCGCCGAGACGTAGCGGAACACCGGTTCCCCCTGGTATTCCTCGAAGCCGTAATACTCGTTGACCTCGTCGTGGGCGTTGAAGCTGCGCAGGGCCCTTTCCTCATAGGCGTCGGGCTCGTTATAGCCGTTCCTCGGGTTCTCGTTGGTGAAGCGGATGGAGTAGTCGGAGTTGCGCGAGAAGAGCGCGGCGACCGACTTCCCGGCAATGGCGCAGTGGAGGCCCTTGTAGTCGAACTCGCCGGAAGAGGTGTAGTTGATGGTGTCCTGGTTGATGGAGACGAATTCCCAGACGGCGTACATCTCGGTGACGAGCACGCGCGTCTGTTCCAGAAGCTCGGCCTTGGTCGACTCCCGCTGCACCTGGATGGCCCACCAGACGAAGACGGCGAGCAGCAGCACCAGGACGAGCGCCAAAAGGCCGATTGTCCTGGTCCGCAGGCCGACCCGGTTCAAGCCGATACGGCTCGGGCTTCTGTTCTCGAATGCCATGGCACCTTTCCGCCCAGGGCGCAGGCGATGGGACCGGCCCCCCAGGGGCGCTACCTCCTTGTGACTCCCCTGCCGGCTTCGTCCTTTCCGCCTGCTTCGCCTGGTTGCGCTTTGCTTCCTTGCTGCTTTGCGCTTTGCTTCCCTGTTTCGCTTTGCTGCTTTGCCTTGCTGCTTTGCTGCTTTGCCTTCCTGCTTCGCGCCCCTCGCGCCCTTCGCCTACAGGAGCGATTCCCGCCCGACGCTTGTCACGGGGCCCATGTCGAACTCCTGGGACAGCAGGGCGATGGTGTTGGAGCAGACGCGGGCGACACTTTGGTAGTACAGCGACTGCGCCTGACGGGTAAGATTATAGAGGTAGGCGTCGGAAAAGACCAGCAGGTGGTCTTGTGCGAAGGCCCTCAGCTGGGCCTCGGCCGCGCCGAGCCGTTCCTGGTCCCCTTCCTGCAGGGCCTCGGACATCCCGCCCAGCAGGTGCGCAAGGAAGGCGAACTCAAGCCCGATATGGTCGTCGGGCTCGTGTTCGCTTGAGGCCAGCTCCACCCCGGCCGCCTCGTAGGCCTTCCTCACCTGGACCGTCGTCGGGCCGAAGAGGGTGCGATCGTCTGTCCTGTAGACGGACTCGTAGGGGGAGGTGCGGCTGGAGCCGACCATGAGGAAGAGGTAGGTGTAGTCCTGCCCCAGCTCCTGGAGCAGGGCCTCCCCTTCCTCGGGCTGGCCTGCGGCCGAGAACAGCACGTGCAGCGCACGGCCCGGCTCGGGGGCCGCCGAGGCGAAGGGCTCCCCCAAGAACAGGTCGGCCTGCTGTGCATAGGCGGCGATCATCTCGGCGGTGGGCTTCTCATAGAGCGCCGAAGCGCAGAACCTGCACAGGACGTGCAGGGCCTGCATTTCCTCGACGCGCCGTGCTGGCGTGGTGCGGCTTGCTGGCGTTGTCTGGCTTGCTGGCATGGTGCGCTCCTTGCGGCTTCGCGGCCTCAGTGGCCGAGCTCGGCCGGGTTGAGGGTCGTCCCCCCCTGTACGGCATCCCGGTGGGGGTTGATGACCACGTTGGGTGCCGTCGTGTCTTCCAAATCGCCGATTACGGCATTGCTGCCGTACCTGTCGCGCAGCTCGGCTATCAGGCCGAATTCCAGGGCGCGGACGGGGCAGGCCTTCGCACAGACGGGGTTCGGGATGCCGGCTTCGTTCTCGTCGTTGCACAGCGTGCATTTGTGCGAGAGCATGTCGCCCAGCTGCACCGGATGGTGGTAGGGGCACGACATCTCGCAGGTCATGCATCCGATGCAGATGTCCTTGTCGTTGTTGACGATTCCCGTTTCGGCGTCCTTCTGCATGGCGCCGGTGGGGCAATGGGACACGCAGGCCGGGTCGTCGCAGTGGTTGCAGGTGAGGGAGGCGTAGTAGGTGAAGGCCGTGCTGGTGAACGCGCCTTTTTCATCGGCCGCCCAGCTGCCGCCCCCGAATTCCCAGACCTTCCTGAACTTCTGCGGCACCTCAAGGTCGTTGCGGTCGAAGCACGCCGTCATACATGCCTTGCACCCGGTGCAGATTTCGGTATTGACGTAAAAACCGTATTGTTCCATTGTTGTTCCTCCTACGCCTTTTCTATCTTGCAGAGATTCGAGTGGACGCCGTTGCCCTTCGAGAGGGGGGTCGGGCGCGTCGAGGTCAGGACCGAGATGCAGCCTCCCTTGTCCACCACGCTCTTGTCGCCGATCTTTTCCGGGTCGCGGCTTTCGGGGTCATACCAGGCGCCCTGCGGAATGGATGCGACGCCGGGCATGATGCGCGGGGTGGCCTTTGCGGGAAGCTCGGTGGTGCCGCGCCGGGTCGAGACCCGGACAAGGTCGCCGTTCGCTATCCCCAAGGCGGCGGCGTCCTGCTCGTTGATCCAGCATTCCTGGGGGGCGACCGACTTCATCCAGCCGACGTTGCCGTAGGACGAGTGGGTGCGTGCCTTGGTATGGTGCCCGATGAGCTGAAAGGGGTATTCGCCCTTCGTTTCGGCGTCGCCGAAACCCTCGAAGCATTCGTAGTAGATGGGCAGCCCGGTAATCTGGTCCTTCCCATCGTCGGGGATATAGCCGCCGCCGGTCAGGTCCCACTGCTTCGAGAGGTTGTAGGCCTGCTTCGAGAACACCTCGTACTTGCCCGAGGGGGTTGCTATCTCATCGTCGGTCGGGATGCTGGGCGCATGGTCGTCGGTCTGCTTGAACAGGCCTTGCTTCTTGAACTCCTCGAAGGTCGCAGGAAGGTCGTCGCCGGCCTCCTTGCCCTGCTCGAAGCACCATTCCAGCCAATCTGTCTGGGACTTCCCTTCGGTGAACTCGTCTTTGATCCCCAGCCCGTCGGCGATGAGCGTGCATATCTCATAGACCGGCTTCGACTCGAAAAGCGGCTTGATCGCAGCCGTCTCGCAGCACACGAAACCCGTCCAGGCGCTTCCGCCGAAGATGAGGTCGTCTTCCTCGAAGGAGGTCGTGCCCGGGAGGATGATGTCTGAGACCAGCGCCGTCGGGGTCAGGTAGCAGTCCACCGTCACCACCATCCGAAGCCCGCTGTCCTGCTCATCGGCCAGGTTGTAGATGCGGAGGGAGTCGTTGATGTCGGCGTGCTGCCCTGCCATGACGTTCGAGGCGTAGTTCCAGATGAACTTGATGGGGGCCTTGAGCTTGATGGTGCCCGGCTCTTCGGCATAGCTGGTCTTGCCGGTCTCGTCGATGGAGCGGATGCCCCAGGTCGCGTCGTTCATCGACCGGTAGTCCTCGATAGCGTGGTACCAGTCGAAGAAGGACACGCAGGTGTCCACGGTGTTCTTCTCGGCGAGGTTCGGGATTGCCTTGGGCATGCCGTAGGGGACCCCGCCCACGGCCTCGCGCGCGCCGGTGCCGCCGCCGGATATCCCGATGTTCTTGGTGATGGCGGCTATCAGGCCGATGGAGCGCGTGTTGTTGCCGCCGTTGCTGTGGCGCTGGGGGCCCCAGCCCTGGATGGTCGCGGTGGGGCCGTCGGCGAAGAGGTCGGCCAGGGCGCGGATGGCGTCGGCGGGGATGCCGGTGATGGCCGACGCCCATTCGGGGGTCTTTTCGCCCGAGCCCACGCCCGAGCCCGCATACGCGCCGGTGCCCATGAGGTATGCCTGATAGGACAGGTCCTCGTCGATGGCCAGGGTGCCCGACTTGTCGAAGCCCATGAAGCTGGTGTCCTTCGGCTCGGCCTGCTTGACCTCGTCGGTGAAGGTGTCGCTGAAGAAGCCGACGAACTTCTCGCGGATGAAGGCCTCGTCGAGCTTGCCTTCGGTAAAGAGGTGGTGGATCATGCCCGCGACCAAGGCGACATCGGTCCCGGGACGGATGGGTATCCACTGGTTTGCCACGCCGACCGCGGTATCCGAGAGCTGGGGGTCGACGACGACGATATGGGCGTCGGGGTTGTCGAGCCTGACCTTGGTCAGCAGGAACTGCATTGCCGACCCGCTCATGCGGGTGTTCGCAGGGTTGTTGCCGAACAGGATGATGTTCTTGGAGTTGACGAGGTCGGTCACTTCGTTGTTCGCGTAGGCGTTGCCGCGCAGAAGCGGGAGCTCCCAGTTGATCTGGCCGGTCGAGTAGTCGCAATAATGCCTGAGGTAGCCGCCCCACACGTTCATCATGCGCGCGAAGGCGCTGGAATCGGGATGCCAGGACTTCGCCACGGTGCCGCCCAGCTGGCCTGTCCCGTACTGGATGTAGAAGGCGTCGTTGCCGTATTCCTCCTTGATCTCTTTCATGGTTTCCGTTATCTCGGAGATGGCCTCTTCCCAGGAAATTTCTTCGTACTTCCCCTCGCCCCGCTTGGTGCCCGCCACGCGGCGGAGGGGCTTTTGGATGCGGGTCTCGTTGTAGATGCGCTGCCTGTTCGTCCGGCCCCGGACGCACGAGCGCATCTGGTAGATGCCGGATGGCCCGAAGTCGTCGGTGCCGTCGTTGTCGTTGTCGATCCTCACGACGACGTCGTCTTTCACGTACACCTTGAGGGGGCACCTGCTCCCGCAGTTCACGTGGCAGCCGCCCCACACGACGGAGTCGTAGGCGAAGCCGTCATCGGCGCCTCCCGCCAAGCCGCCCTCGGACGGCTTGGGGCTGCTACACCCCGTAAGCGCCAAACCAGCCCCCAACACCCCTGACCACGCCACAAAAGATCGCCTGTCCATGCACGGCAGGCCGATAGTGTTTCCCTTGTTCCGCATGACTCTCCTTTCAAAGACACAGTACCTGCGGGGCTCCTTGTGTATAGGACCCCCTGGAAAATACCTAGTAGTATAGAGCCGCAGGCGGGAAACCTCTATGGACCTTTCGGTCATTTTTTATTGTGAAAACATTAAGGTTTTATTAACGCGCAGGCGGGGTGGTGGGTTTTTGTGGGTTGGGTTGTTCGGCCGCATCGTTCCCCAGCGTCAAGAAGGCATCGACGAACCTGTCTTCGATCCTCTGGTACCGGGACACCACGCCCTTCTCTATCGCCTTGTAGCCGGACACGACGCCGTTCTCTATCGCCTTGTAGCCCCTGACGACGGCGCCTTCGATCCGCTGTTCTACCTTCATGGCCTTGTTCATCTCTGCCTCCTAATGCCTGGTTGCTTTGCTCCGAGGGCGATGCTGTCCATCCCCTCGACACGCCCATTTAACAAAAGGAATGTTTCCCCCCTGTTCAAGAAGTGTTTGGGGAATATTAATCGCAAAACACACGGAGGTTTTGTGTGCTGCCCGACACTTTTACCATAGGAGTTTTTGGCGCGGCTGTCAGATACCTGAGCTTTGTCGGCGGGAGCCTGAAAATTGGAGGGCTTAGCCCAGCTCGAAAAGGCTTTCCTCGTAGTTCCCGACGAAGTGGCGCTTGCCTTTTTTGATGACGGTGTGCCCGTCCACCTCAAGATGGACTCTCTGTTCTTCGATTCCTCCGGGGTATTTCTCGTTGAGCTCGCCTTTTGCCTTGAGGGTGCGCCACCACGGTATCTTGTCGTCGGGGCGCTCTTCGCTGGCGTGGGCGCAAATGTTGATGAATATCCCCGCTGTCAGGGGGCAGGTTGCATCGGCGCCGGCCCGCTTGGCGAGGTGTTCGCGTATGCGGTCGGCCGTGACAACCTTGCCTTCGGGGATTTTAGCCATTACCTCATGGTACTGCATCGGCTCGGCGACCAGCAGCTTTGTGCCGCCAAAACGCGCAACGGCTTCGGGCTTGCTGGATAAATCTTCGATTTTCGGGAGGTCTCCGGGGCTGTTCAGCTTTTCGTTGTAAGTCTTTTTCGCCATTCGTTTCACCTTTTCATCATTTCCACCATGATACGCGCAATTACCCTGCAGGAAATCTCAAATCCGTACATTTTTGGCAATACTTCTTTTATTTATGTCCCCAAAGGCAAAGAATATGTGTTCTTATTGGTGATGGTCATCAATGGCGGCGCGAACGAAACTGAAGGAATCGGCAGAATCGAAGGAGAGAAGCCTGTTGGACGTATTGTTACTTCTTGCATGCAAACGTGGCGATGAGGGTGCCCTTGCGCGCATCATCGACAAATATGCAGCTTATGTAAGTACGGTGGTCTACAACATCATCGGCGCTTCCATGACGCGAGAAGATGTTGAAGAGGTAGCTTCCGACGTGTTTTTTGCCTTTTGGCGAAACGCAGACAAAACGACTGCGCCGAAACTCAAGGCTTACTTGGGACGCATTGCCCGCAACAAGGCAATCAACAAGCTGCGGGGCTTTCGGGAGGACCTGCCTTTTGAGGACGACTGGGTCAGTGTTTCCGAACCTTCATCCGAAGAGGCTTTGAGCGAGCGAGAAGAACGGGCACGGGTAAGAAAAGCTCTGTCTGAAATGAGCGAAACCGACCGCAGGATTTTTCTCCTCTATTACTATGATTGCTGCAGTGTTACCGACATCGCGAGCAAGACAGGAATGGGCGTCGAAGCCATCAAGAAGCGTCTTGTTCGAGGCCGCGCCAAGCTACAAAAACTCTTATACGAAGGAGGCGATATCAATGGAGAAAAGAATATCAGACCTGTTAAACAAAGCGCTCGCTCCTGATACGCAGATTCATGTCCGAGATGTTGCTTCTATACAACGAATCAAGGAGTTAACCATGAACAAAGTAGAACGAACCGCCTCTTTGGAAGGCGCGGCATCATCATACGGAAAACGGGCGACTCGCCTGGTGCTGGTGCCTATTCTGGCTTGTGCGATTGCGTTGTTCGCAATCCCTACCGCTGCCTATGCGACGAATGCTTTTGGTATTCGCGATGCCTTGCATGACTTCTTTGTCGGCCCCGAAACGGAGCTGGGCAGCGACGATGTCGATGCGCTTGCCCGGGCAGGACAGGGCAATTTGCCGCCTGCCATTACAGTGAACGGCACCACCGTGACGCCTATCTCGGCTGTTGCCGGTGCGGATTACTATTATCTGGCACTGCGGATCGACGCCCCCGAAGGTGTGCAAATCGAACGCGAAGAAACCGAGCACGGACTCGCCTATTATCAGATATGGGGGCCGGATGGCGACACGGGGCTTTCGCTTCTTTACCCGGATGGAAGCCCTATTCCTCTCAATGCGGGGGTCTCGACCTCCTATCAAGACGATGTCCCCGGAGACAATTCGCTGGTCGTGGTCATCGAGTTTGACGCATCGCACAATTCCCATCCCGACGCGGCTTTTAACGACGGCAAGCCCAAGATACTCACGCTCCACGGACTGTGGCTCCAGGCTCCCGACAAGGAATACACACAGATTATCGAAGGTGTGTGGGTGTTTGACATCGGGACCTACTTTACCGACGCAGAAGCAGAATAAAGGCAGGGCAGAGTAAAGCGCGCCAGGCGGGGAACGCGAAAGTATCAAGAAAAGCAAGAGCGCCGAGAAATATAAAAACAATGAAAAGCGTAAGAGAAGCTTTGTGGGGAAGGCTTCTCTTGTCGCCTTTCTTGAATCATAATTGCTGAATAGGCTTACTCAAGCAACGCAACTGAAATCAAGCGTGCGAGCTGCCCGCAAGCTACTATTAACTCAAAGGAGGTGATGAGCATGTATGAATGGCACCAACAGGTTCAAGAAATCGTGGACAACATTGACCGCTGCATCGAAAACCGTGATGACGACAGCCTTACGCTCAAGGCGATTGCGCAGACAAGCGGCTATTCCGAGTTCCACATGACCCGCAAGTTCAAGGAGCTTTCGGGAATCTCGTTTCGCGACTATCTGCGCAAGCGCCGACTCGCTTTTGCTCTCATTGACGTGCGCGACACGCAAAAAAGCATTCTCGATATTGCGGTTGACTATGGGTTTTCCTCTCACGAGGCATTTTGCCGTTCGTTCAAGGCGGCGTACGGCATTCCGCCCAGCACCTATCGCGCCAAGCCAAAACCAGTGATGCTTCGCACGAGGCTCGTCACCTTTGACCGCTATCTATTTGGGTTAGGAGAGATTGGCATGGTTACATCAACGTCAGAGGTCAAGGTTTATTTTGTGTCGATTCCGGCGCACAAGTTTTTGTACATCAAGAACTACGAAAGCAAAGGATATTTTGATTTTTGGGAAAAGCAAGACGTGATTCCCGGCATGGATTGCGACACTGTCTGCGGGCTGTTTGACAGCATCAAGGGCAAGCTCGACGGCGACGATGCCATAATCGGCAAGTTCAGCGGTCAGATTATGGCGCATGTTTATGAGGGCGACAAGGTTGCCGAAGCCTACGGCATTCGCCTTCCCGCCAGCTACGAGGGTGAAGTTCCTGCACAAATGTTTTTGCTTGAAGTTCCCGAAGCAGAATACCTCGTGTTTGAACACGGCAGCTTTGACTACGAGCAAGAATGTGAAACGGTTGGCGAAAAACTGCAAGCAGCCATCGACGCTTTTGACTACAACGAAACCGACTATCTTTTAGACGAATCCCCCGGACGCCTACGTTACTTCTATTTCGACCCCGACCGCTACGAAAAACGCATCTTGCCCGTAAGGCATCGGTAGATAAGGTCTATCAATATCGTCAAGCTAAGACCGACCTCTAGCCCTTATGCTCCTTGTAGAATTGCTTGAGCGATGCTTTGGTTTCGTCGTCAAGATAATGCCAGCGAACGCCTTGGATGGCGCCTTCGAGTGACGAGAGTCGCATTATGCATGCGGAGGGGTCGCGGTCAAGAATGCGGAGCCATGCCTCGCGGCTGCCCACTTTCTCCAACTCCCCTATGGTGGTGATGTCCACGTCGGCAAGCTGCTTTTCAAGTTTTGCGGCAATGTTTGGCAGTGTTGTTAGTTCACCCATCGAGACCTCCTTGTTCAATCTTACCTGCCAATTATAGGCTATGTTTCGGCTAATCGCTGACGTGCGCTTCCTTTGCTTATTGAAAGGCGATGAGAGCTTGTAGGAATTGCTCATAAGCAATAGCTAACAAGCAGCTAAGGCATGATTTTATGTGCAGCTATTCTTGCAGGTATTTCTTTACGCCGCTCCAGATGTAGCCTTTTGCAAGTTCGTCGAGGTCAACGGGGTCAGCAAGGGGGAGCTTCTGCTGAAAGCACTCAAGATCATAGCCCTCTTTGACGATGATGAATTTGAAGCGTTTTGCGGCAAGGGCGTTTTGGGGACAGCCATAGATACAACTTAAGCACGCATGGCAATGGTTGGTAAAAGTTGGCTTGCCCTCTGCTACGGTTATGTTTCCCGCTGGGCAATGCTCTGCGCACCAGCCACAGCCTATGCAGGCATCTGAAACCACGATGGCTTTGCCAAACCATCGGGTGGCAGGTTTTTCCAATTCGCCAACGAATGAAAGAAAGCGGTCGACCAAGAGGGGTTTTGGACGATGCCCTGCGCCAGATAAGACGCTGGTTGCGATGCGTTCAACCTTGCTCGGCAAAACCTCAAGCAGCTTGGCAGCCAAAAGCTCGTGAGTCCCTATAATAAAGTTGCTCGGCATGACAATCATCTCGTCATGAACAACCTCATAGCCCTTTTTCGCAAGGCGTTTGATGCTGCTCACTCTGCTTGCGGTGTTGGGAACAATCTCACCGCCGCCCGAAACCGATACCACTACCGCAGGAGTTTTGCTTACGGGCGGCAAGGCATCAAGCCATTTGTACATAGCTTGAGGCGCATTGCTGGCGTGTACGGGAAAAACCACAACAAGGAGGTCATGGCTGAGAATTGGAGCCTGGGTGCATGAGATGTTTTGCAGCGTGCCACAAAGCCCACGCCCCTCAAGTTCTCGGCAAAAGCACTCGGCAACAAGTGCAGTGCTGCCCGTACCTGTGTAATAGGCAACCAGAAAATGCGGGGCTTTCGGTGCAATGCTCTCTTTTTGCATAACTATACCAATCGTCTCACTATCAGGAACTTCGATTTTACACCTACGTGCCGCTGCAGCAAGGTGCTTATCCAAAGATACCAACATCGGCAAGCCGCCCTCCCTTTCTCCTGCCTGCCTCGCCCGCTTTTGAGCATTGCTGGAACAAGGTGCGTGCTAGAATGTCAAAACGAGTAGGCGCATGCAACGCAAAGAACGAGGTGGCCCGATGGCAGCCAAAACCCCAACGAAGACTCTGGCAAGGACATGGCTCGCACGTTTTTTGGTGTTGGCAGTGTTCGCCGTCAACCTGTATTGTGTGCTTTCCTTTGTGTTTACGCCCGAACGCTCGTTGGATGCCTTCGAGCTTGTCGGCGTGCCTGGCACCGTGGCGATTCAGGGCATTGGCATCGCCTTTTTGATGTGGAATGTCACGTATCCGCTGGTAGTTTTTAACCCGTGCAAACATCGTGTGTTATTCATGGTGGTTTTGGCGCAGCAAGTCATTGGGCTTGTTGGCGAGAGTGTCATTTACCTCACTTTGCCTGCAGGGCATCAGGTGCTGGGCGAAAGCATTATGCGTTTTATCGTCTTTGACGCAGCAGGCTTAATATTGCTCACGCTCGGGTTTTTGCTGACGCTCAAGAGGTTTTCAAAAAGGCCTGCCCCATAAGGCAGCGATAAAAAGCACTTCAAGCGAGCCTGCTTGCTTGCCGGTAAAAACAGTGATCCTTGGATAGTGGAAAGGCGGGAGACCTGACTCTATTCAAAGACATAATGGGCGGGGACTATGGAAAAGCGGTACTCGCCAAATTAAGCAAGTTCAAAGAGGGGTGACCGCTGAGAACGAATGTCGCCAAATAAGGCAACACGTTAGCATTTTTCACAGCGGGGCGGCCATTGAGTGTATGTATTCTTGCAGGGGCTTCTTTGCCCTCTTGCCGTGTTCCCCGATGATGCGCACGATGGCGCTGCCGACGATGATGCCGTCGGCGATGGCGGAATACTGTTTCACCTGTTCAGGTGTCGATATTCCAAAGCCTATGGCCACCGGCACATCGGTGTGCCTCCTTATCTCGGACACGATAGCGGAAAGGTCGGTGCTTATCTCGTCGCGCACGCCCGTGACACCCAGGGAGGAAACGAGGTAGAGAAAGCCTTCCGCGCCCTCGGCGATGCGGGCGATGCGCCTCTCTGAGGTAGGGGCCGCCATCGTGACGACCTCCACGCCATACTTCCCCGCAACCGCCCTCACCTCGCCCTGTTCCTCGAAGGGCGCATCGGGGATGATGACGCCGCACACCCCGATCTTTGTGCACCGGTCGAAAAAACGGTCATAGCCGTACACGAACACGGGGTTGAGGTAGGTCATGAATACCAGCGGGATCCGCATCCTGTCCTTGATGGACGCCACCATGTCAAAGACGCCGTCAAGCCGCGTCCCGGCGGCAAGCGCGCGCATGCTGGCCGCCTGTATCACCTCCCCCTCGGCGATGGGGTCGGAAAAGGGGATGCCCACCTCGACCATGGAGGCCCCGGCATCCTGCGCGGCCACGATATAGTCCGCCGAGCACGCAAGGTCCGGGTCACCGGCCATGAGGTAGGCGATGAAGGCCTTCTTTCCGGCAAATGCGTCTTTGATCCTACTCACTGATGTGCTCCCCCCTGTATCGGGCGATAGCCGCCACGTCTTTGTCGCCGCGCCCCGAGAGGCACACGACGATGGTCCTGCCTTCGCCCATCTCTTCTGCCAGCTTTACTGCGTGCGCCACGGCATGGGCGGACTCGATTGCCGGGATGATGCCCTCGGTGCGCGACAGGCGCTCGAAAGCCTCCACGGCCTCGTCGTCGGTGACCGGCACGTACTCCGCACGCCCGGACTCATGCAGCCATGCGTGCTCCGGCCCGATGCCGGGATAGTCGAGCCCTGCGGAAATGGAGTAGACCGGGGCTATCTGCCCGAACTCGTCTTGGCAGAAGAGCGACTTCATCCCGTGGAACACGCCAGCCGAGCCGAGCGCTATCGTCGCCGCATGCTGCTCGGTGTCAAGGCCCCTGCCCGCCGCCTCGCAGCCTATGAGGCGCACGCCGCCGTCCCCGAGGAAGTCGTAAAACGAGCCGATGGCATTCGACCCGCCGCCCACGCAGGCGACGATGGCATCCGGCAGCCGGTTTGTAGCCGCGCGCATCTGTGCCCGTATCTCCCTTCCGATCACGCTTTGGAAATCGCGGACCATCGTCGGGAAGGGATGCGGCCCCATGACCGAGCCGAGCGCGTAATGGGTGTCCGACACCCTTCTCGTCCATTCCCTCATGGTCTCGTTCACGGCATCCTTGAGCGTCATGGTGCCGGAAGTGACCGGGTGGACCTTCGCGCCCAGCAGCCGCATCCGATAGACGTTGAGCGCCTGGCGCTCGGTGTCCTCCTTGCCCATGAACACCTCGCATTCCAGGCCAAGCAGGGCTGCGGCGGTAGCGGCCGCGACACCGTGCTGGCCCGCGCCTGTCTCGGCGATAATCCGGGTCTTGCCCATGTGCTTTGCAAGCAGGGCCTGTCCAAGCACGTTGTTTATCTTATGCGAGCCAGTGTGGTTCAAGTCCTCCCGCTTCAGGTATATATGGGCGCCGCCGACCTGCTTCGTCAGGTTCTCGGCATAGGAGAGAAGCGAGGGCCGCCCGGCGTAGTCGGCCAGCAGCCTGTCCAGCTCGGCCTGGAATGCCGGGTCCTTAGAATAATGGTTGAATGCCTCTTCCAGCTCATGCAAGGCGCTCATGAGCGTTTCGGGGATGTATTGGCCACCGAACTCGCCGAATCTTCTACTCACTGTTGGACCCCCCTCACCACGTATGCGAACTTCTCTATCTTCCCTGCGTCCTTTACGCCGTCCGTTTCCACGCCGCTGCTCACGTCGACACAAAAGGGGGCGAGCACCCGTACCGCCTCGGCCGCATTCTCGGCTGAAAGCCCCCCTGCAAGGAAATACGGCAACCCGCGCAGCCCTTCCAAGACGCTCCAATCGAAGGCCTTCCCGGCACCGCCGCGCTGCTTTGAAAGGGTGTCGAACAGCAGGTAGTCGGGCTCCGGCGGAAGGGAGGGCAGGGCCACGCCGACGCCGAGGGCCTTTATCACGCAGCAGCCGCAGGCCTCTTTGAGCCGCCTGACATAGGGGCCGTCCTCGTCGCCGTGAAGCTGCACCAAATCGATGATCCCGCTCCGGTACATCTCGTTGACGGCCTCCAAGCGCTCGTTCACGAAGACGCCCACGGCCTTGATGCATGGGTCAAGCCTCTCTTTCAGCATGGCCGCTGATGCGGTGTCGAGCCTGCGCCGGCTTGGGGCGAACACGAACCCGACGAAGTCCGGCAGCACCCGGTTGACCGCTTCGACATCCTCGACGCGGGTGAGCCCGCAGATTTTCACCTTGCTCACGGGGTTGCTCACGGGGTTGCTCGTTTGGCTGCTCCCAGGACCGCTCCCGGCGGCACTGCTCCCAGGACCGTTCCCAAGGCCGCTCCCGGCACTGCCCACAGGGTCGCACGCAAAGCCACTCACAGCGTTTTACCCCTCAGTGCGGCCAGGGCCGCCTTCTTGTCGGGCGAGCGCATCAAGGTCTCGCCGACCAGCACGGCATCTACGCCGTGCCGACGCAGCCTTTCGACGTCCTGCGCTGTCTTTATGCCGCTCTCGGACACGAAGCACACCTCGGGCGGGACCAGGCTTCTCAGCCGCCCGCTCAAATCGACGTCGACGTCGAAAGTCTTCAAATCCCTGTTGTTGACGCCGATTATCCGCGCACCTGCTGCCAGCGCCCGCTTTACCTCCGCTTCCGTATGCGTCTCCACAAGGGCGGAAAGGCCCAGGCGGTGGGCCGTGTCGATGTATGCGGCGAGCCTGTCCTCGTCCAAAAGGGCGGCAATCAGCAAAACGGCGCTCGCCCCCATAAGCCTCGCCTCGTAGACCATATAGCTGTCGACGGTAAAATCCTTGCGCAAAAGCGGGATTGAGGCCACTTCGGCGATCTCGCGAAGATGCCGGTCGTCGCCCTTGAAGTAGTGCGGCTCGGTCAGAACGGAGATTGCCGCCGCACCCGCCGCCTCGTATTCCCGGGCAATATCAAGATAGGGAAAGTCCTCCGCAATGACCCCCTTTGACGGCGACGCCTTCTTAACCTCGCAGATAAAGGCCATGCCCTCGGAGCACAGCGCCTTTTCAAAAGGGAAGTCGGCTGGGGAGGAAGGCCCGTCCCCGCACCTGAGGCGCACCCTTTCAACAAGGCTGTCCAGCGGCAGCGCCTCTTTTCGCGCTTCGACCCGCTCAAGCGTCCGCCCTGCTATCTCGTGCAGTATGTCCATGCCCTCACCCTTTGTTCGAGCAGCGGATGAAGTCGTCGAGCTTTTGCATTGCCGCCCCGTTGTCGACGACCTCGTTCGCCGCCTTTACCGCCGCGTCCATCGAGCCGTACTTGCCCGTAACAAACATGGCCGCCGCAGCGTTGAGCACCGCCGCGTCCCTTTTGGGGCCCCTCTCGCCACGCAGCAGCGCCTTCAGTATCTCGGCGTTCTCGGGCGGCGTGCCGCCCTGCAGGTCCTCCTTCGCGCACCGCTCGAACCCGAACTGCTCCGGCGTGATGGTGTAGGACCGCACCCAGCCGTCCTTCACCTCGCAGACGAAGGTGGGGGCACTGAGGGACACCTCGTCCAGCCCGTCTTCCCCGTACACCACCATGGCGCTCTTCACTCCCAGGTTGCACAGCACCTGCGCCAGCGGCTCCACCAGCTCCCGGTCGTAGACGCCCATCAGCTCCATTTGCGTGCCTGCGGGGTTGGTGAGCGGGCCTAAGATGTTGAACACCGTCCTTATGGCGAGCTCGCGGCGGATCGGCGCGACGTATTTCATGGCGATGTGGTAGTTCTGCGCGAACAGGAAGCATATCCCTATCTCTTTGAGCAGTTCGGCGCTTTTCTCAGACGGGATGTTGATGTCCACGCCAAGCGCCTCCAAGACGTCGGCAGCCCCGCACTGGCTTGAGGCGCTGCGGTTGCCGTGCTTGGCGACAGGGATGCCCGCCGCTGCCGCGATAATCGCCGCCGTGGTGGATATGTTGAAGGTGTTCGCGTGGTCGCCACCGGTGCCGACGATCTCAAGCGCGTCCACGTCGTGCAGGAGCCGTATGCAGTGCGAGCGCATGCCGTAGGCGGATGCCGTTATCTCGTCAGTCGTCTCGCCCTTGAGGCTCAAGGCGGTGAGGTAGGCGCTCATCTGGACCGGCGTCGCCTCGCCTGTCATTATCTCGTGCATGACCGCCTCGGCCACCTCGTAAGGCAAGTCCTGTTTCTTGGACAGGGCCAGTATCGCTTCTCTGATCATTCCCTTGTTCTTCCCTTCGAGTAGAAACCCCCGTTGGAACATGATACCGCATCAAGGGAGGGCGGGGGCTCCTGGGGACAAAGAAAGGAAGCGCAGCTCACAATCGGTCGACAGGTTCTTCCAGTCGATGCTTTTGTTGAAAAGCAGCTCAAGGTAGTGGAACACGGGGACGCTGTCTTGCAGGGTGCCGAGGAAGCGTGCGCAGCTCATGCAATAGACCACCAGCGCGCCCGCGTGCGCCTCGCACGCCTCTGCCCCGTGCTGGAGCGCCTGCGACTGGGCGACATCGGGGTGTCCGGCGGCGTTCGCCAAAGAGCCGCAGCAGAACGACCGTTCCTGGTAGTGGGCCTTCTCGACAAGCGCCTCGGGCGCGAAAAGGGCCCGCACGCTTGACGCGAAGCGGCCGGTGGCGCGGTCGGGGCATGCGTCGTGGACGGCGGCCACAGGCATTGTCGCATCACCGCGCCCCCCTTCGCCGAGCCGCGCGGCCAGTTCCTCCACGGTGACCTTGAAGCCGGCCTGTGCCAGCACTTCGGAAAGCGGCACCACGGCAATGCCCGACCCCTCCGCACGGAACAGCGCCTCAAGCTCTGCCACGCAGTTCGGGCAGGCCGCGACGATGCGCTCGACCCCCCGCGAGGCGAGGCCCCCCATCAGCTCTTCCTGGAAGGCCGGCTTTGCGGCGGGCGCACCTTCCCCGAACGCGAGCACCTTGCCGCAGCACAGCAGCGTGACCCCGTCGACGAGGCCGCGCTCCCGCAGGTCGTCAAAGAGCTCGCCTGCCAGGCCGGGGTCATAGTTTATGAAGGAGCAGCCCGGGAAAAACAAGGAGGTGCAGCTTTGCGCCGCACCCCCTCCGTCAACTCTTCGGCATGTATACGAGGAACCGTCGAGGACGACCTCGCTGTCCGTCAGGACATCAACGAACATTTGTTCGTTCATCAGTAGGGGCTCTCCTTGTCGTCCCACGCGGTCAAGAACGCGGCGTCGTGATGCGGCAGGCGGTCGAAGAAGCGCTTCTCGCCCGGCACCAGACGGCGGTCGTCGGCGTACACGACCAGGAAGCGCAGCAGGCAGCCGCCGGCCAAGACGAGCACCGTGGCAGCCACCGCAGCCGCCGCAACTTCGCCGAAGCGGTAGTAGAGGCCGAGCGGGAGCAGCAGCCCGCACACGACAAGGCCGAGCCAAAATGCCGGGGCGGTCTTGCCCGTAAGCCACCGGGCCGCAACCGTGCGCGCCACCTCGTTGCCCGAGCCGCGCAGCAAGAACACATAAAGGAGCAGCACGAAGGCCTCGACGGCGATAAGCGCCATGCACAGGGTCTGCAGCTTCCCTTGGAAGAAGACCTGCGTGTTGGCGGCCTCCTGGGCGACCAAGCCCGCGTCAACCCCCGGGTTGAGCGCCTGCAGCAGGGTCGACATGGTAACCGGCCACATGCCAAGCGTCGCCGCCGCGACGGCAGCCCCGGTCAGGAGCGCCGACACCGCGAAAAGCACCGGCAGGGCCGGGCTGTTCCAGAAGGCATGGGGCTTGAGGCTCGCCAGGAAGATGCCCGTGTAGAGCATGACGAGCAGGCCGCTTATCCCCGCCACGATAAGGGCGGGCTTTTGGAGCGGGACAAGGAAGGCAAAGATATCCCAGGGCAGGCACGAGAGGAAGTAGACGAACCCCGCGATGAGCGCAAGCGAAAGCAGCACCGCGCCCCACTTGATGATCGCCGTCGCCTTCACGAACACCCGCAAGAACACCTTCGGCTGCCCCAGCTCGAACACCAAGAAGAAGCACGCAAGCCCCAGGCTCGCCACAGCGATAAGGACGGGCATTGCAAAGGCCGGCCCCAGGCCGGGGTAGAGGAACTCATAGGCCATCGCGATGGCAAGGATGCCGCCGCCGAGGCCGCCTAAAAACAGGTCGATAACGATAGGCCAGGTCCAATAATGCTTGTTCATCGCTGACCTCCTAACGCGGGAATGTAGTATATCTGGGGCTCGGTGCCGTAGTCCTCCATGAGCCGGAAGGTCTGAACCGAGCCGATTATCTTTGCGACATCGCTTTCCGGGTCGTCCAAGTCGCCGAAGATGCGCGCCTTCTGGTGGCAGGTATCAACGCAGTAGGGTTTCGCCCCCGGCGTCATCTCGCGGCGATCGCGGCAAAAGGTGCACTTCTGGGCATAACGCTCGAAGCGCGGCGCCATTTCCGAGCTGTCGCGTGCCCCGTAGGGGCAGGCCTGCACACAGGCCTTGCAGCCCATGCACTTCTTGTGGTCGACCCAGACGGTGCCGTCCTTGTCCTTCTTGCTGGCGCCCGTCGGGCAGCAGCGCGTGCAGGGCTCTTTCTCGCAGTGCATGCAGATCAAAGGGGTGTAGTTGACGTGCACGTTCGGCCACTCGCCCTTCACGCCCTCGCTCACCACGGGGTTGTAGATGATATCCATCGGGAGATCGTTCCAGGTCCGGCAGGCGACTGAGCACGACTGGCAGCCGATACAGGAGCGCTGGTCCATAACCATCACATAGCGCGTCATGATCACTCCCCTCCTTTCGCGTCATCGGGGGTCGCCGTATCCGTGCTTTCCTTCACGGCTTTCCTGGCGCCTCCCCGGGCGTTTCCCTTGGCGGGCCCGCTAGAGGCCAGCTCTTCGCGGGTCTCCAGGTCGTAGCGCTTCCCGCTTGCCATATCGACGAGGTTGTTCTCGCCCGGGTCGAAGGCATAACCGGAATACAGGTCGTACCAGACCTCGCTTTCCGGGTCAACCAGCCAGCCGGAATCCGCGTCGTACTCAAAGCCCGTCGACTCCTGGACCGCCTTGCGCTTGCCCTTGTCCCACACCAGTCCCTCGGGCACCTCAAAGCTCGGCTTCGGGTCGAAGGGGATGGGATCGAAGGCAAGCTTCGAGTCCTTCGGCAGGACGCTCACGCCCGGCTCTTTCGCAGAGCCCGGGATGGAGAACTGGGTGTCGGGCGCGACGCCTATCTCGGAGGGCGAGACCTTCGAGACCTTGCACAGCAGGCCGCGGCAGGCCCAGCTGCCGCCGAGGGGGTCGCAGTGGTCGTCGTCGACCGAGGTCAGCACGTTCACGTTGGACTCAAGGCATCCGAAGGGTTCTTCGCCGTTTCCGATGCCGCGTTCCGGGTACCACCATCCGCGCTGTGCGAAGATCACCCGGGGGTCGACACTCGCCTCGACGTTCGCACGCTGCTTGATGCGCCCGCGCCGGGTCTCGATCCAGCACCAGTCGCCGTCCTGGATCTTCATCTCGGCAGCAGTCTGGGGATTGATGGTGAAATAGGGGTCGTGGTAGAGGTAGCGCACCGTCTCGATCTGGAACTGCTCGGAGTGGTGGTAGGGCATGAACCCGCCGCCCGTGGTGAGCACGAGCGGGTATTCCTCGGCCAGCTCCGGATGGTCGATCTCGTTTTCCGCACACCCGATGTAGGTCGGCAGCGCCGGGTAGCCCAGCTCTTCGAGGATGGACGATTTCAGCTCGACGCGGCGCGAGGGCGTGCAGAAGCCCTTCTCGCCGTACTTGTAGTAATGCAGCGGCGGGTAGTAGAAGCGGTACTTCTCGACGAACTCGTCATAGTTCTCGACGGGGTACCCGAGCGGGTAGATGATGTAGTAGAAGACCTCTTCCTCGTTCTCCCACGGCCACTGGTCGGCGGGAGCGCCCGTTGCAAGCGCAAGGTCGCGCCAGAAGATGTAGTCGGTGTGGCGGTCGTACATAGGCTCGATAGCACGCTGCGAGCATATGACGGAGTCGGTCACCCCGTAGTTCGTGTGGATGGTCGGGCGCTCAAGCGCCCCGGCGATCGGCATGACGTAGTCGGAGTACAGCGCCGCCGAGGTCATCCAGTAATCGCAGGTGACCAGGAACTCGACCTTTTTCAGGGCCTCAAGCGTCATCTTGGAGTCCCCGTAGGACGAGACCGGGTTCGTCGCCGAGACGATAAGCGCACGGACCTGGTAGGGGTCGCCGGTAAGGATCGCCTTGAATACCGAGGGGCCGTGCGCCTCGCACATCCATTCGGCGGTGGGCGCCTTGCCCCAGGTCTCTCTCGCCGTGTCGGCGATACGCTGGTAGCCCGGCCACGAGGTGAGCTTGAACTTGTCCGACCCTATCTGCTTGGCCTTCTGTTCCTCAGGCAGCCACTCGTTGGCCTCGATTTCCTCATCGGTGAGGTAGCCGAAGCTCGGGCCCGGGATAAGGTCGCCACCGGGACAGTCGAGGTTTCCGCAGATGGCACGCAGGATCATGCGCGCATGCATACCAGCACCGGAGGTGGGGCCCAGCTGGTCTGCCGTGCAGCCCCACTGGATGTTCGAAGGGGTGCTTTTCGCATACATACGTGCAGCATTGCGAATCTGTTCCGGTTCAAGCCAGGTGAGGGGCGCGGCCCACTCGGGCGAATACTGCTTCATATGCTCGACCAGCTCGTCCCAGCCGACGCACCAGTTGCTCACGAAGTCGGCATTGTGCAGGCCTTCGAAAATGACCGTGTGCACCATGGCCAGCGCGAGTGCCGTGTCGGAGCCGGGGCGCAGGGGCAGCCACAGGTCGGCCTTCGACGCAGTCTCTGAGAAGCGCGGGTCTATCACGACGAGCTTCAGGCCGCCTTTTTGCAGGTCGGAATAGCCCCTCATGCCCGGCATGCCCGATGCCCCAGGATTGTAGCCCCACAGGATAACGCAGCGGCTGTCGCCCAGGTCGGTCTCGAAGGGGCTCCACCCGCACACCGCCGTCTCCACCATGAAGGTGGGGATCCAGCACAAAAGCGCGTTGTGGAAGCTGTTCGGGGAGCCGAACATGTTCATGAAGCGGCGACGCGCCCAGTCCTCCGTGCGCAGGGTGCCGCCCGCAGTGGCCACGGCCTCCGCCCCGCTCTCTTCCTTTATCTGGTTGAGCTTTTCGGCAATCTCGGTGATTGCCTGGTCCCAGGGGATCTTCTCCCACTTGTTCTCCCCGCGCTCGCCGATGCGCTTGAGGGCATGGTTGATGCGCGCAGGATGGTCGATATGCTTGAGCGCGATATTGCCGCGACAGCACAGGCCCCCCTGGTTGGTTGGATGCTCCGGGTCGCCCTCGACCTTGATGACCGTGCCATCAAGCACATAGGCGAGCACTCCGCAGTTTTGGTGACAGAAATAACAACACGATTTCTTGACCTCAACGCCGGGAGCATGGATATCGACTTCTGCCATCTCCTAACCTCTCCTTGTCTCGATCATCCCTGCCGCACTACTGCCCACGGCAGAAGCACACAAACGGCAGGGACACGCAAGCAGGCCTCTGCTTGCATCTTCATTCTCTACTGAGTGTATTAGACCACATCCAACAAGTCCATTGTGCGAAAAGTTCTAATTCTGAGAAAGAAATAAGCCTATCGGTATGAAAAGCGGGCACGGCCCCGTCCAAGCCGCCGATGGCCCCGTCCACGCAAGCGGCTCCCCGCAAGAAGCTCCAGAGAAAACGTCGGCATTCCTGAAAGGACTAAAACTGAGCATATTGGGCTTGGTGAGCTTGTTGGGGCTAAACCGCTTCGTTGGCAGAGAGCTGTTCTTTCAGCTTCTGGCATCCGCAGCCGCAATTCTCTGCATGCTGCTCGTTTTCGACAGCAGACCCTGTCTCGCCAAAAACCTCAACCAGCTCGATGTCGAAAAGAATGGTCTTGCCCGAGTGCTCATGGTTGAAGTCCAGGGTAACCAGGCCATCCTCCACGCTCACGACTTTTGCCCTTACCCGTTTGTCGGGCAGGGACAGCATGATATATCCCCCCACAGGAAGGTCTTCTACACCGGGGAAGTCGGCAGCCGGGATTGCCTCGACCAGGCTTTCCTTGTATTCCCCATACGCGTCGGTTGCCGGAACAGCAACGCTTCGCTTCTCGTGTGGCACCATATCCCTCACAGCCTTGTCAAGGCCGGGCATAACCTGGCCGCCGCCGATGACAAACTCCATGGGGTCGCCCCCATGGTGGTCCGAGCTATCGAGGACAGTCCCCCCTTCGAGCTGTGCTGTGTAGAGTATTTTGACTTTGCGTCCTATCTCGACCATGGTGCCCTTCCCTCCTTCTTTTCTCGACCGGGCCCGAACAAGGGGCATAGGGGCGCGGGAGCTGGCAGCCTTCCTGAACGCAAAAGCTGGCAGCCGTCCTCTGAGGCTGCAACCACATTACCATGCTTGAGCGCATGTGGCTATGCGGTTTTTGAAGACCCGTCGCGCCTGTGGAGCTCCGACTCGCCTGAGACGATGTTGTACCAACGGTCCTGAACCATTACGTAGAGTGCCTTGAGCTCTATGTGTCCCGCGTGCGAAGCGCTTCCGAGGTATCGGATGGACCCGTCTTGGAGCTCTCCTGTGGGTATCCATGTCCCACTCAGGCCATACTCTTTGAACTCCGTATCAGTATTCGAGTAGAGGGTCTTTCTTTCTTCGCTCACACGGGTTATGGGGAGTGCTTTCAGCTTTCCGGCGTCTCTCAGCTCCTCTATCACCCGCGCCGCCCGTATTGTCGATTGCAGCTCCATGTCTCACCCCGTTTCATTTCGCTAGGAAAGCGGCTTTGGGCCTCCGGGCGCCTTCGGTGCCTGGGGTGCCTGTGGCGCTTTGGGCGCTTTGGGCGCTCCTGGGGCTCCAGGCGCTTTTGGTGCCCCGAGTGTCGGAGAGGAAGGCATCTTGATAGCCGAGTCCAAAGACCCTTGGTCAGCATCGAAGTCGACTTTCACTTCTTCGAGGTCTGCGCCGCACTGCTCGCACACCTTGGCTATCGGCTTGTTGTCGGCCCCGCACTGTGCGCAGGTGTTCATGGATACTTCTGATGGTCTAAAACACATAATGGTACTTCCTTCTTCCGCTGCCGATTATTGTCGAGGGCCAGGAAAATGATCCATGGATCGAGGTCCTTGCATTCTCCTGGCCCAAGCTCTTAAAACCCTCTTGTATCAGAGCTACATCATTATACCAGCGCTACATCCCCGAGGCCTTTGTCTTCTTCCTTCGTGCTCACCTTGATCGTCTTCTTCTTGCCGTCAGCCTCGATGGTCACTGTCCAGTCCGCGTCGGGCAGGTCGCGCAGCCAGAAGTCTCCCCAACCGTCCGTCGTGGTGGCGAAGGTGCCGGCCTCGCCTTGTGCGGTGACCTTGGCGCCGATAACCACTTCTTTTGTGTCGGGGTCGAACACGGTTGCCGCAATGAACTTCTTGGGCAGGCCGCGGTAGAACACGCGCGGCTTGGTGCCGAACTCGGGATGCAGCACCTCGGTGCCTGCGAGGTCGAGGTCGGCCTCTTCCCCGAACGTGATTACGTTGAGGTGGCAGTTGTCCACGCAGCGCGGCACGTTGATGGGATGGTCGCCGTCAAGCAGGTGGGCGCATCCGGTGCACTTCTGGGGGATGTCCAGCTCGTCGTTCCAGTAGATCACCTTGTAGGGGCATGCGTCCATGATCTTACGCTGGCCTTTTGACTTGATGGGGTCGATGATCACCAGGCCGTCGTCACGCCGGGAGACCGCACCGTCTTTTGCTGCCTTCAGACACGGGGCCTCTTCGCAGTGGTTGCACATCGTGGGCTGGTAGGCTACCCTCACATGCGGGACAGCACCGCGCTCGAACTGCTTCAGCTCTATCCAGAACTGGCCGGTCTCGGGTTGTGCTTCGGCATAGGGCATCCATGCCTGTCCGCAGTGCTCGTCCTTGCAGCCGATCTGGCAGTCGTGGCAACCCACGCAGGTGCTCATGTCAATTAAGAATGCTTTCATGTTCTGCTCCCTTCCCTACTCGATGACCCAAGAGCTGTAGTTGATGCCGATGTCCGGATCATAGTCGCGGGCGAAGGCTTCCGGATATTCCTTTTTCCACTTGTCCATCTCAGGTTTCCCGACCTTGGCAGCCTCAACCAGGTAGCCGGAGACCGCGAAGCCCTTGCAATGCTTTGAGACCTGGTTGTTTGGGCTTATGAGGTTCGCTGCGCCGCCACGGTCCAGGTGCGGGGCGATCGGGTCGACGCGCGACCCCTTGTGGACCACGACCGCGCCAGGGATGACACGCTCGCTGATGCGGGCGCCCACGAGGATGGTGCCGCGGTCGTTGTAGAGCTTCACGATGTCGCCCGGCTTGATGTTGCGGACCTTCGCGTCGGCGGGGTTGATCCAGATAGGCTCGTAGAGGTAGCCGTCAGCGCCGCGGACCTTGCAGGTCTCGATCTCGCGGAACCATTTGATATCGTCGCCCTGCACATGAATGCGCCACTTGGCAGGGTTCGCAACCAGCAGCAAGGGGTAGTCCTTGCAACGGTCGCCCCACAGGGTCTCGTCGTGGGACCAACCTTCCTTCTTTGAGCCGCCGACGACCCACTTGGCCATAGGCTGGCGCTCCAAGTCGTCGGGGAAGTTCTCGGCCAGGGCATCGGACCAGAACTCAAGCTTGCCCGAAGGCGTATCAAGCGGCCAGTTCTTGGGATCGTCGTAGAAGCCGCGCATGCCGGGGGGCAGGTCTTCTTGGTTGGGGTCTTGCTTGGGGAAGTAGAAGCCGCGCTTCTGGTATTCCTCCCACGTGATCTCCTCGCCAAGGCGCGACTGGCTGAAGCCGAACTGGATCCACTCGTCGTCGGTCATGCCCATGTCGATCTGGTCGCGCAAGCCAAAGCGCTCGCCCAGCTCGCAGGCAATCTCGAAGTCGGATTTCGACTCGCCCACACGGTTGCATCCCGGAGGCGTGAGGCTGTCGTGGCGCAGCGAGACCACCATCGAGCCGCCCATCGAGTCGTTGTCCTCGACGCAGGTGGTGACCGGCAGGACCAGGTCGCAGAACAGCGAGTCGTTCTCAAGCCACTGGTGGTTGGTTACGAAAAACTCCACCTCGTCGGTGCAGATGGCGTCCTGGTAGTTGAAGCCGCCGTCCCAGCAGTTCATGTTGCAGGGCTTCTCGGACCACAGCATGTGAATCTTGTTGAACTCGGGCATGTTGTTGAGCTTGTGGTCGAGGGCTGCCTGCAGCTCCTCAAGGGACTTGTTCTGGGCGCGCGCCATTTCGGGCGATATGGTGCCGAGCGCCGCCTTGTAGGTCTCCGGGGTTGTGGGGTAGCTGTTCACCTGGAACTGCTCGGAGGTCTCGACGTACACGATGGCAGGAGAGCCCCACCAGTCAACCTGGCCCTTCTTGAGCGCCTCGGCGATAAGCGTGCGCGGGATCTTCTGCTCGCTGGGGTAGAACATACGGCATTGGTTGATGGACGAGAAGGGAGATGACGTCGAGCGGGCGATGGTCTCCTTGCCGATGAGCGATGCGTTCATGAAGGCCTGCTGCACGCCGGGCTTGCCCAGGCCCTGCATACCCAGCAGGTAGGCATGCGTGCGCCCAGGCTCGTGGGAGTAGGGGCCCTTGATGGCGCCGGAGCTGAAATGCACCGAGGCCGTGACCATGTTGGCACGCTTGCGCGCATAGGCTTTGATGGTCCACTCGGGGATGCCGCAGCGCTCGGAGGCCCATGCGGGGGTCTTGGCGATGCCCTCTTCGTCCTCGCCCAGCACATAGGCCTTGACTTTGTCAAAACCGACTGAATGGGAGTCGACGTAATCCTTGTCGTAGAGGCCTTCGGTTATCCACACGTACATGACCGCGAAGTCGAGCGCGGAGTCGGTGTTGGGAAGGATGGGGATCCACTTCATCGTGTCGTGGCAGACCGCCGTGTAGTTGCAGAAGGGGTCGATGATGACGAATTCCTTGCCGACCTTCTCCCAGAACAAGAGCAGGCGCGACCACATCTGGCTCGCGTAGTTCTGGGTGAGCTCCCAGTCGCCAGCGGCAAAGGCGATAAGCTCGGAGTTCTCTGAGATGTCGCGCAGCACGTGCCAGGGGTTGTAGCCGGTCTGCGGGGGAGCCGGCATGCCGAGCCCCTTGTTGCAGCCCGAGCCCCAGAAATGCTTGGCGCCCCAGTACCAGCCCTCCACCGAGTCGGGCGTGCGCACCTCGCGGGTGTAGCCGCCCAGCTTGCTCATGAGCGTCGAGTGCATGCCGCCGCCGGCGTGCAGGTTCTTCGACTCGCGGTGGCCGTCCTCGCCGATGGTGAGCACCGAATAGGGGCCGTACTTCTCGACTATGCGCCTGATCTCGGACTCCATGATGTCAAGCGCCTCGTCCCAGCTGATGCGGACGAACTTTGACTTGCCGCGGTTTGCGGCGTTGATCTTGGCGGGGTCGCCACCGGGCTCCCAGTCCACGCGCTTGAGGGGGTGCTGCACGCGGTTCTTGGAGTACACGCGGTTCTTGTACGCCAGGGCGAAATAGTTCGGCGCCGACTTGTAACCCGGCGTGAACACCTCGTTGCCCACCTTGATCTTCCAGATCGAAGGCTCCAGCTCCTCCTTGGTGTAGGTGTCCAGGTAGTTGATCGGGCGGATGCGGGTGATCTTGCCATCTGTCGAATCCATTGCCGTCAGATCGCCACCCGTGCCGCCGCAGGCAATGCTTTGAAACGTTGTCTTGACGTCACTCATTTCAACTCCTTTTCTTGTCTTTTCATGCTTCTCGCTATCTCTCTTATCAGAAGTGTTGCGAAGAGTTCTCCAAACAGGCCCCTTCTTCCGCTCACCTCCCTTCAAGCAGAAGAACGGATAAGCCCCTACGTGGGAAGGCCTGCTATAAACCCTCGCTAGATTCTATGATGGATGGCGCTTTGCTTGATAGGCCCCAACCGGGAATAAGAATTGGCCACTTGGTTACTATTGTTTACCCGAGTGGCCATGAGGGGGGCACTGAGAGTACAGCCGGGGGCTTTTCCTGCTTCCTTGGAAGCGGCTCGAACGGCTTCTCCCGGACTGCTGTTGGTAAAAGCCAGGGAAAGGATATGGGGCAAGTTATGGGGTAAGGTGCCTTTGCTTGGCATCAGTCCAACAGGCCGTGGCGGGTGGCGTACACGGCTGCCTGAACCCGGTTCTCCAGTTGGAGCTTGCTCATCGCGCTTCCAAGGGTTTTCTTCACGGTACCCTCGCTTTGGAACAGCGTCGCGCCGATATCCCCATTGGACAGTCCCAACGCGACCAGGCGCAGGACCTTGATCTCGTTTTCCGTAAGCCGCTCGATCCTCGCGTGCTCCGATGAGGCAGGGGGGTTCGCCTCAGAGCGCTTGAGCTCGTTGAACAGCACGGGGGTGACCTGGCTAGCCAGGACGGCTTCGCCCTGCATCACCCTTTGCAGGCGGTTCCTGAGCTGGCGCCCCGGGGTGTCTTTCAAAAGATAGCCTTTTGCGCCGTTCCGTATCGCCTGGAAGACATATTCCTCGTCGACGGTCACCGTCAGCATGACTATGTGGATCCCGGGAAACTCCTGATGGATAACCCCTGTAGCCTCAACCCCGTCGAGGACCGGCATCTGGACGTCCATAAGTATGAGGTCGGGGGCTTTTTTGCGGCAGAAATCGATTGCCTCCTGCCCGTTGTTGACGTCGCCGACGACCTCGAACTCGGACCAATGGCCGAACAGTTCCCTCAGGCCCTCGCGATACAGGACGTGGTCGTCAGCCAGAAGAACCGATGCGGTGTCGCTTTCCATTTTCTTGTCCCCCATGCTCTTTCTCATCCCTCATGCCCTAAATCGGTATATCCACGAACACTGCTGTCCCGGACCCGGGCTTCGACTGTAGGGAAAACTTGCCGCCGAAGGATTCGGCCCGTTCCTTCATGATCTTCAGGCCCAGCCTCTCCGCGGGCACAAGCGCCGGGTCGAAGCCGCAGCCGTTGTCCTCGACCCGTAGGGTGACCCACTGCTTCCCCGCCTCCAGGACAACGAGTATTTCCGTAGCCCCTGAATGCCGTATCGCGTTTGACAGGGCCTCGTGGAGGATGCGCGTCGTCTGCAGCTCGTTTTGGTCTGAGAGTATCACGGGCCTGAGGACCTTGGTGATATCGAAATGGATATCGATGTCCCACTGCTCGCTCACCCGGTTGAGGCAGCCTCTGATTCCGGCGACGAGGCCTTCGGTCTGACTTACCGGCGCCCGCAGGTAGAGGATTTCCTCCCTGATTATCGCATGGGCCTGCTTGCTGGCCTCCCTTAACCGCTCAAGGTTTCTTTGAACAGCATCGTAGTCGCACTCGTCGACCGACTCCAATGCGCTGTCGATGCCTATGCTCACCAGGCTGATCAGCTGGGCCAGGTTGTCGTGTATCTCGGCGCTGAGCTGCCTGCGCTCGATAAGCATTTGGAGCGCCGCCTGTTTTTGCATGATCTGCCTCTGCTTGACGATCGCGCCGAGCATGTTCCCGACCAAAAGCAGGTAGTCGAGCCTGTCTTTTGTCCATTGGCTGGATGCCTCGTTCGAGAAGTTGACGATCCCGACCACCTCGTCGCCTGCTACGAGGGGAATGGATACCGCGACCCTCTTTGCCTGGTCGACTGAACTCACGGGCATTTCGTCTTCTTCATGGGGGCTGTTGAAAAACATGACAATGGGCTCGTGCGAGTCGATCAGCTTCTGTATGCGGCCTTTCGAGGCGTGCAGCACGCCTTCCCGGGCGACTGCCTTTTCTTCCTTCCTGTCACAGCATGCCTTTTCGACGAAGATGTCGCCTCCGTTGCTTAAAAGGTAGAGGTTCACGAAATCGCACTCGAAGATCGTTGCGAGGTCTTCGACCATTCTCTGGTGGGCTACCTCGGACGACGGAGACAGGGCGACTGCCTCGCTGAGTCGTATCAGCTCTTCGAGGCCATATCGAGGCTGGGCCTGCTCCGCTGGTATAACGTTGCCAATGCTGTCCATCACGACCTCCCCAACTCATCAGGGTACGCTTTGCCTGCCCGAGGCACACAGGCATATAAACCTGCACCGCTATTATACTCTGGCTTCTTGCCGTTCGGATTCTTTTCTCATGCTTCGCACGTGACAAGTTAAGCCATGTGTCACTCGTCACTTGACGGGCCCCGGCCCCTTGTCACTTGTCCGAGCCCTTGTTGGGCTTGACGGGGGGATTTTGCCAGTGGTACGGTGTAGCCTACAACATGAGCAAGGAGGCGGGTTATGCGGGGGGACGGACACAGCTTCACTTTTTTGGGGACCGGGGCCGGATGCGGCGTGCCGGCCTTCTTCTGCTCCTGTGCCGCCTGCGATGAGGCGCGGGCGAACCCACAAGCCCGGCGGGGCTGCTGCGGCGTGCTCGTCGAGGGCGCACAGCGGCTGCTCATCGACACGCCTCCCGACCTCCGCCACCAGCTCGTCCGCGAAGGCGTCGATGCCGTGGACAGGCTCGCCTACACCCACGCGCACTACGACCACGTGAGCGGCCTGGGCGAGCTGGAATACCTCGTCCGCCTCAAGCGGGAGGCCCCCCTGCCGGTTGCCGCAAGCGCCGAGACACTTGCAGGGATCGGCCAGGAGTTCGGGTACATGGCCGACTGCCTTGCCCCGGAAGAGCTGGCCCCCTTCGAGGGCTTTGACTTCGACGGCGCGCGCTACACCGCCCTGCCGGTTGCCCATGCGCCGGGCACCTTCGGCTTCCTGGTCGAGACCCCCCGCACCGCGCTTTTCTACGCAAGCGACACCGGCCGCCTCGGCGCCGAGACCGCCGAGCGGGTCCGCGGCATCGACATCCTCGTCCTCGATGCCACCTTCTGGAAGCACAATTGGAGCCCTGGGGCCCACCACAGCGTGCAGGAGGCCGTGGAGGAAGGCCTCGGGCTCGACGTCAGCGAGCTCTACCTCACCCACCTCGCCATGCACTACGACGAGCCTATCACCCTTGCGGCCCTTGAAGACTACCTTGCCCCCTACAAGGGCCGCGTGAAGGCCGCCTTCGACGGCCTGCGGCTTGCAATCTGACAGCGGGTAGCGGAGCCCACAGCAGGGCGGCCGTGTGACAGGGGGCCGTATAACTTGTCACGTGTGACAAGTTATACGGCCCCCTGTCACACGGCCACTTGTCACACGTGCAGACGACCCACAAGACGGCGGGAAGGCTAGAGGGGGCGGTCCTTGGCGGCGGCCTCGTGGCGGTAGGCCTCCCAGCCGCGCTCGCCGGGCTGGTAGAAGCACCCTTTCTCAAGGCCTTCGGGAAGGTAGCGCTGGTCGACCCAGCCGGCCGGGTAGCTGTGCGGGTAGAGGTAGGCGCCGTAGCCCTCCGAGCCGGGGCGGTGACGGTCGCGCAGGGGGTCCGGGACCTTGCGGGCGGGCCCCTTCCTCACCTCGGACTGGGCGGCCTCGATCCCCTTGAGGGCCGCGTTCGACTTCGGGGCGAGCGCCATGTAGGTCGCCGCCTGCGCAAGGATAATGCGGCATTCCGGATAGCCTATCACCTCGGCGGACTTGAAGGCGGCGTGGGCGACAAGGAGCGCCTGGGGGTCGGCGTTGCCGATGTCCTCGGCGGCGAGGATGAATATGCGCCGCGCGATGAACTTGGGGTCTTCCCCGCCCTCTATCATGAGCGCCAGGTAGTACAGCGCGGCATCGGGGTCGGACCCGCGCATGGACTTGATGAAGGCGGATATCACGTCGTAGTGCTGGTCCTTGTTCTTGTCGTAGGCCAGGCTGCGGTGCGGCGTCGCCTTTCTGACCGCATCCTCGGTAATACGTGCCTTCCCCTTGCCGGTTGTGGGGAGGGCAAGCTCGCTGGCAAGCTCCAGGGTCGTGAGCGCCACCCGCCCGTCCCCGCCCGCCAAAAGGACGATAGCCTGCTCGGCGTCGGCGTCGAGGCAGTACCTGCCCGCCAGGCCGCGGGCGTCCTCAAGGGCAGAGCGGATCATGAGGGAGATATCCTCGTCGGCAAGGGCTTTCAGCTCGACGATGCGCGAGCGGGATATCAGAGCCGAGTTCACCTCGAAGAAGGGGTTTTCCGTGGTCGCCCCGACCATCACGACGATCCCGTCCTCCACCGCATGGAGCAAGGCGTCTTGCTGGCTTCGGTTGAAGCGGTGTATCTCGTCTATGAAGAGCGTCGTGTGCAGCCCGCTCAAGGTGAGGCGCTTCTCCGCGGCGTCTATCTCCCGGCGCAGGTCGGATACCGTGCCCCCCACCGCCGACACCTCAACGAAGGCCGCTTTGGTGGACTCGGCGACCACGTGGGCGAGCGAGGTCTTGCCCGTGCCGGCCGGGCCGAACAGGATGACGGAGCTCAGCTGGTCGTTCTCGATCGCGTTGCGTAGCCAGCTCCCCTCCCCGACCGCTTCGGCCTGCCCCACCATCTCGTCGAGGGTGCGCGGGCGCATGCGCACCGCCAGGGGGGCCACCGCGTGCTTGGCGGCCTTGTCTATTTCTGTGAAGAGGTTGTCCATGGTCCTATTGTAGCGCCAATCGCCAGCCGGGGGCCGCGGACCACGCCATCCGGGGCAGGAAAATCCCTAAAACCATAAACGGCAGTATGTCAAGTCTTTTTTTATTGATTCTTCATTACTATACTCAAAGGAGGCTTCGCCCTCGCGTCATACATTAGTGATGGACCGACGCATACGAACAGGGAGCTCAAGATAGCGCGCAGAATGGGGATTCGTGTCTGTCGACACGAAAGCCAGGAAGCAGCTGCGAGCACCCACCTTTTTGGAGGTGGGTTCATCCTCTGACCGGGGGTGGGGCTTTGGAGGATGCCTCCTGTGGTTGGCTCGGCAATCCGCGCGAGGCATCCTCCAAAGCCCTTGGGAAAGTCAAGGTGAAGGTCGTGCCTTCGCCCGGCGCGCTCTCTACCCCTATCGTCCCCTCATGGTACAAGACGCCATGCTTCACGATGGCAAGCCCCAGGCCGGTCCCGCCGGTCTCCTTCGAGCGGCTCTTGTCCACGCGGAAGAAGCGCTCGAATATGTTCTCCTGCATGTCTTCGGGGATGCCGACCCCGGTGTCGCTCACCTTCACCACCACCGTGCCGCTGTGCCCGGCCTCGAAGGGCCCGTTCTGGCCAAAGGGCCGTGCGGGGGGCGCGTCCCCAGCACCCTCGCCCTGCAGCGCTGCCAGCCCCGGGCCGGAGCCGAAGGCCTCTATGGAGACCCCCACCGTGCCGCCCAGGTGGTTGTAGCGGATGCCGTTCTCAAGTAGGTTATAGAACATTTGTTCTGTTATCGTCTCGCTCCCGATGAGGATCGCATGGTCGCCCTTGAGCGAAAGGGTCACCCCGTTGGAGTCGGCGAAGCCGCCCAGGCGCTCTATCGTCCCCGCCGCGACGGCATAAAGGTCGACCGGCTGGCCGGAGTCGCCGACCGCGGACTCGTCGAGCCGCGACAGGATGAGCACGTCGTCGATGAGGGACCGCATCGCCTGGGCCTCTTCGTAGATGAGCCCCGCGAACTTCTGGGAGTCAAGCGGCTCCACCATGTCGTTTTGCATGAGCTCCGCATAGCCCGAGATCACTTGCAGGGGGGTCTTCATCTCGTGGCTCACGTTCGACGAGAAGTCACGGCGCAGGCTCTCCGCAAGCGCCAGCTCCTTGTTCTGCTGCTTGAGCATCCTTTGCTGCTCGTCGATGCGCTCAAGGAAGGGGCTCATCTCGGTGTATATCTCGTTTTGCAGGGGGACTTTGAAGTCGAGGGCGTCGATGGGCTTCATGATCCGCCGCGTAAGCACCCGCGACAGGCCGAGGGCCAAGGCAGCGGCAAGGGCCACGGCGGCAAGCATCGGGAAGAGCATGCTCGTCAGGAAGATGAGAAGCGAGTGCCGCATCTCCGCAAGCCTGAGAATGCTCCCGTCGTCGAGCCTCACCGCCGCATAGACCGAGTCCGTCTGGAGCGTCGACGAGTACCGCACGAGCGTCGAGTGGCCTTCTTCGCGGGCAGCCCTCACCTCGGGGCGGTCCGCATGGTTGTCCATTTCCTCCGCAACCGCGACGCTGTCGTAGAGCACCGTGCCGTCCTCGGCGATCAGGGTATAGCGGACCACACCCGTGAACTGGTCTTGGAGGACGGCGCCGACCTCGGACGGAGGGATGCTGTTGAGGTGGCCGGCAACGTCTTGGGCCTGCTGCACCAGCACGCCTTCGGCTTCCCGCTCGTAGATGAAGTAGAAGATGGCCGTAGTCGCGACCGAGAGCAGCAGTATCACCCCGAGCATGAAGACCAAGACGGTGCTGAATATCTTCCTTGCGAGGCTCTGGGACCTGCGGTGCCCTTCTTTGGCCATGGGCGTGCGCGCTTACTGGGGCAGCTTCATGCAGTACCCGACACCGCGTACCGTGTGGATATAGGCATCCGTCCCCGGGAGGGCCGCCGCGAGCTTCTGGCGGAGGGTCTGCACGTGCACATCAACCGTGCGCGTGCCCCCGGCATAGGCCATGTCCCACACCTCCTTGAGCAGCTGGCCGCGGGAGAACACCTGGCCTGTGTTGCGCATGAGCGTGTAGAGCAGGTCGAACTCCTTCAAGGTGAGCTCGACTTCCTTCCTGCCGGCGTAGACGGTGTGGGTCGCCGTGGAGATGCTGATGTCGCCGCAGCTCAGCTGTTTCTGTTCGCTGGGCGCGCCTTCGCCGACCCGGCGCAGGAGGGCGTTTATCCGGGAGACCAGCTCCATCATGCCGAAGGGCTTTGCCAGGTAGTCGTCGGCCCCCGCGTCGAGCCCGCAGACCTTGTCGTACTCGGTGCCTTTCGCGGTGAGCATGATGACCGGCACCTGCCTCGTCGTTTGGTCGTCCCTCAGCATCTTCAATATCTCCAGCCCGTCGACCTCGGGGAGCATGATGTCGAGCAGCACCAGTTCGGGTATCTGGGTGCCGCAGGCCTCGAAGAAGTCCGAGGCGCCGGGAAAGCCGCTGGCCTCGAAGCCCGCCTGCCGCAGGGCATACACCGTCAGGTCGCGGATGTTGGTGTCGTCTTCAACGTAGTAAATCATGGGGGTATTGTACCCTATCGGCGGGCGGGGCGGCGTGCGTGCCCCTTCGATAACACAATCGCAAACCGCAAGGAAGCCGTCCTCGCCCTTACCCGAAGCGGCCTGCCACGTAATCGGCGGTGCGTTCGTCCTGGGGGTTTGTGAAGACGTCTTCGGTGGGGCCCGCCTCGATCATCTCGCCGAGCAGGAAGAAGGAGGTCTTGTCGGACACGCGCAGGGCCTGGAGCATGTTGTGCGTGACCATGATGACCGTGTAGCGCGTCTTGAGCTCTCCGACCAGCTCTTCTATCTTCGCCGTCGAAATCGGGTCGAGCGCACTGGTCGCCTCGTCCATGAGCAGCACCTCGGGGCGCACGGCAAGGGCGCGCGCGATGCAGAGTCGCTGCTGCTGCCCGCCGGAGAGCCCCAGGGCGTTCTTCTTGAGACGGTCCTTCAACTCGTCCCAGATAGCCGCGTCGCGCAAGGAGCGCTCGACGACCTCGTCGAGGTCCGAGCGGCCCTTGATGCCGTGGGTGCGGGGCCCGAAGGCGATGTTGTCATAGATCGACATCGGGAAGGGGTTGGGCTGCTGGAACACCATGCCCACCCGCCTGCGCAGGCTGTTCACGTCGATGGCCCTTCGGGTATCCGCTCCGTCGAGGGTGATCTCGCCCTCGATGCGGCAGCCCTCCACCAGGTCGTTCATGCGGTTCAGGCTTTTCAACAGGGTCGACTTGCCGCAGCCGGAAGGCCCGATGAGCGCCGTGACCCGGTTCTCAGGGAACTCGAGGTTGACCTTCTTCAAGGCCTGGAAGTCCTTGTAGTAGAGGTCGAGGTCGTACACGCCCATCTTCGCCGCAACCGCCCCTTCGCGGTCGGCGGGCACAGGGTTTGCCTGAGCAGGTTTTTGGAGGCTTGGCTTGTAGTCGATCCCCTTCGCCGTCTCCAGCATCATGTTAGTCATTGTTGTTTCCTTTGCTCATCTTCTTTGCCGCAAAGGTAGCGGCAAGGTTCAACAGCACGACCAGCGCCAAGAGCACCACTGCGGTCGCGTAGGTCTGGTTCACATGCAGCCCCTCGCTGGCAAGCACGTACATGTGCACCGCCAGGGTACGGGCAGAGTCGAAGAGGGCCGCGAAGCCCGAGGCACCGAAGCTCGGGATCTGGGCGATGGTGCCCGCCGTGAACAGCAGGGCGGCGACTTCTCCGACGATGCGGCCGAGGCCCAGGATGACACCTCCCAGGATGCCCGGTATGGCACTGGGCAGCACGCAGCGGAACACCGTGCGCAGCCTTCCCGCCCCCAGCCCGAAGCCGCCTTCGCGGTAGGAGTCGGGCACGGCGAGCAGGGCTTCCTCGCTGGTGCGCATGACCACCGGCAGTATCATGATGGCAAGGGTGCAGGCACCCGAGAAGAGCGAGAGGCCCCAGCCGAGCGCCGTCACGAAGAACAAGAGGCCGAACAGGCCGTAGATGATGGAGGGTATCCCCTGGAGGGTCTCGGTGGTGGTGCGTACCAGCTGCACGAACTTCGAGCCGCGCTTGGCGTACTCGACCAGGTATATCGCCGACCCGACGCCGAAGGGCACCGCAAGCACAAGGGAGACGAGCGCCATGAGCACCGTGTTGACGAGCGCCGGCATGAGCGACACGTTGGTGGAGTTGTAGCGCCACTCGAAGAGGCTCGGCGTCAGGTAGGGCACGCCCTTCACCAGGATATAGCCTACCAGGAAGGCAAGGATCAGCGCGGTCAGCGCCGCACCCGCATAGACGCTCCCCCGCAAGAACAGCGACGTGGCCCTGCGCCGTGCCTCGTGGTTGGCCGACACCTTCGCGAACAGGGCGTCGATCTGGTCTGTCGGGGCCACCGGCTCGCCTGTGGCCAAGGCCGTGTCCATCCTCATGCTCATCGTGCCTCGCTCCTTCTCTTCATGACGTTGAAGACCATCGTGATGAACAGGATGAACACGAAGAGCACGACCCCCGTGGCAATGAGCGCGCCGCGATGCAGGTCGGCGGCATATCCCATCTCGATGACGATGTTTGCGGTCATGGTGCGCACTCCCCCGAAGATGCTCTCGGGGATGACCGGCTGGTTGCCCGCGACCATGATGACGGCCATGGTCTCGCCGATGGCCCGCCCGATCCCCAGCACGACGCCCGCCATGATGCCCGAGACAGCGGCGGGCACGAGGACCCGGAAGGTCGCGCGCTCATGGTTGGCCCCGAGGGCGAGCGCCCCTTCGTAGTATTTCTGGGGCACGGCGTCGAGCGCGCTTTGCGCGACTGTGATGATGGTCGGCAGGATCATGATGCCGAGAAGGACCGACGCCGCAAGGAGCGACAGCCCGTTGCCCGGCGCGTAGGCGCGGATGAAGGGCACCATGACTATCAGGCCGAAGAAGCCATACACCACCGAGGGGATCCCCGCCAGGAGCTCGACGCCGGGCTTGAGGATGCGCGCGATGCCCCTGCTCGCAAAGCGGGAGAGGAAGATGGCGCACAAAAGCCCCACCGGGACGCCGACGAGGATGGCGCCTGCCGTGACATAGATGCTCCCGACGATCATGGGGAAGATGCCGTAGATGTCGTTGGCCGGGCGCCAGGTGGTGCCGAAGATGAAGTCGGGGAGCCCTATCTGGGCGATAGCCGGCACCCCGTTCGCAAAAAGGAACACGCAGATAAGAGCGACCGCGAGGATCGAGACCCCCGCAGCCGCAAGAAAGAGCACGCGTGCAAAACCTTCCCTCAAGCTGTGATTCGCCATGGTGTTTCCTTACCGAGTTTCCTCATGGGGCCCGTGTTCATCAAGGTCTTCCAGCCGCTCTTAACCAAGTGCCTCTTCCCACGTCGTTGCCTCGCCGGTGAAGATGCTCTTTACCTGCTCGCTGCTCAGGCCATCGATCCCGCAGTTGTTGGAGACGATGACGGCGAGGCCGTCTATTGCGATGACCGTCGCCGAGAGGCCGCCGGAGGTCTCGGAGTCCTTCAGGTCGCGGGAGGCCATGCCGATGTCGCAGGTGCCCTCCATCGCCATGTTCATGCCGGTGGTGGAGTCCGACTGCTGCACCTCGACGGTCACCTTGGGGTTGGCCGCCTTGTAGGCCTCGGCGAGCTTCTCCATGATCGGGGTGACCGAGGAAGAGCCGGCGACGACAACCTTGCCGCTTGCGTCGGAGGCCGCATACGCGCCCGCGGCATCGACCGCGACATAGCCGTTGTCCTCGACGATCTTCTGGCCGTCGGCGCTCATGATGAAGTCGACGAAGTCCTGGGCTGTCGGGGAAAGCCCGCTTTTCGTGGCAATGTTGAAGGGACGGGATATCTTGTAGGTCCCGCTCTTCACGTTGGTGGCACTCGCCTGCGCGCCGTCGATATCCAGGGCCTTGACCGTGTTGTTCAGGGAGCCGAGCGAGATATAGCCGATGCCGCTCGTGTCCGACGACACCGACGTCATCATGACCGACGTGGAGTTCGTGATGGACGCGGACAGCGTGGTCATGTCGACGTTGTTGCCGCTGGCGTCCTTTTCCTGGATCTCGAACAGCTCGATGAAGGCGCCGCGGGTTCCCGAGCCGTCCTCGCGCGAGTAGACCGATATGGAGCCCGTGGGGACGGCTGCCGCGGAGCCCGAGCCCGCATTGCTGCCCGTGCAGCCGACTACGAAGAGCATCCCCGCCGAAAGGAGGGCGCTCACCAAAATACCGAGAAGTTTCTTATTCATTTCTTTCCTTTCCAAAGACGGCACTGTGCCGCAAGGGTTTGAGACAGGCCCTATGGTGCCCCCCGGGTATTAAAAACTTGTTCGAGGAAGATAAAATTCTTGTAAACTTGTTTTTTCGGCCCTCAGGCAATACACTGATACACTGTTATACAAAGGGAAGCGCACGAAGCTGTTCACTGGGTGCCTCGGGCGAGAGGGCGCACGGCACCGCCTGCCCATGGCGGCGAATAGAAAACCACAAAGAGGGAAATGATTAAAAAACGAGGGGATACGAAGACTCTGGCGGGCGTTGTGGCCTATTGTGCGCTTTTAGGCGCCTATTGCCTCTACGACCTCGTGGGGCTTGTCGTCCGCGACGGCGTGATGCCGACGCTCTTCGTCGTGGGGGCCTTCGTGCCCCTGATAGGGGCCTGCGCCTTCCGGCACCCCATCGAGGCCTTCGTCGAGCGGCACCGGCGCTCCTGCCGACCCCTTGTGTATGCGGTGGTCGTCCTGTCCTCCCTCTTCGTGCTTGAGCGGCCCTATGGCGGCCTCATGGGCGATATGCCCCCCTCTTTCGCCCTTGTCAACCTCTGCATCCTCACCGTCTTCTTCGGCATCGTCTTCTTTGCGGGCCAGCGCACGAAGGCGGCATCGATAGGCTTCCTTGTCGCCTGCTTCCTCGTGGGGCTTGCGAACTACTTCGTCGTGCTGTTCAAGGGACAGCCGATACTCCCCGCGGACCTCTTCGTCCTAGAGACGGCCCTTGCGGTAAGCCGCGGATACACCTATGTCATCGACGGCGCGGTCGCGCAGGCCTTCACCGTACTTGCCTTCGCGGCTTTGCTGGTGAGCTTCCTCCCCAAGGAGCCCCAACCCGGGCGGCGGCCCCGGCCCGGGTCCCGACCCGAGCCCCGGCCCGGGCGGCGGCCCGTCCTTGTCAACCTGGGGGCGTCGCTTGCCTGCATCCTTGCCTTTTGCCTCTGGTTCGCGCACTACGACCTCAAGGAGGCCTACGACATCAAGATCGACCCGTGGTACGCCCAGCAGTCCTACGCGAGGCAGGGCTCGCTCCTGTGCTTCCTGCAGCAATACCAGGGCTCTGCGCCCCCCGTGCCGCAGGGCTACTCGCCCGAAGAGGCCGCGGGGATACGCGCCGCCTTTGCCCGGCCCGCCGACAACGCCATGGCCGAAGGCGGGCCCACCGTCGTCGTGGTCATGAACGAGTCCTTTGTGGACCTTTCGGGGCTGGGCATCCTCTCGGACCGCTACGAGGGGCCAACCTATTACCAGTCCGTCGCCGAGGACGCCCTTTCGGGGACTGCCTATGTGTCGGCATACGGGGGCAGCACCTGTAATTCCGAGTTCGAGTTCCTCACGGGGAGCAGCCTGGGCAACATCGGCACCGGCATTTACCCCTATGTCCGCTACAACCTGAGCGCGGCGGACAGCCTTGTCTCCTATTTCAAGGGGCTCGACTATGAGACCATCGCCATCCACCCGGCACAAAGGACCAACTGGAGGCGCCATATCGTCTATGCCACCTTCGGGTTCGACCGCTTCTTGGACATCGACGACTTCCCGGATGCCCGAACCTTCCGTGACAAGACCACCGACAAGGAGACCTATAGGAAAATCCTCGACCTTGTGAGAGAAAGCGACGCGCCGCAGTTCATCTTCGACATCACCTACCAGAACCATGGGGGCTACGACACCGGCCTCGTGCCCGACGGGGCACGCATCCGCGTCCCTATCGAGGGGAATGCCGACAGCGCGCTCAGCAACGAGCTCGACGAGTTCTTGAGCTGCATCCACCAGTCCGACCTGGACCTCCGATACCTCATCGAGGGCCTTGAGGCGATCGACAAGGACATTGTCCTCTGCTTCTTCGGCGACCACCACCCGGGGTTCAGCGCCGCGCTGGCCCAGCTTGAGTTCGGCAAGGAGCTCGCAGATTTCACGCTCGACGAGGTGCAGACCTACTACTGCGTCCCGTACATGATCTGGAAGAACTACGGCGGGCCCGACGCCGGGGCCGCCGGCGCGGGGGGCGCCGACACCGACACGAGCCTCAACTACCTCGGCGCGATCCTGGTGCAGGAGGCCGGGCTTCCCCTCACCGCCTACCAGCGCTTCCTGCTCGACACCCGCATCCAGATGCCCGCCATCAACCTCAACGGCTACCAGGATGCGTCACGCACCTGGTACTGGATCGGCGAAGAGAGCGACATTTCTTCCCTCTTCCACACCTATGCCGTGCTACAACATGATAATCTGTTCAACAGGACAAAAGCGCCGTAGGCGCCGACCGGGAAAAGGCGGCGCGGGGCGCGGGCTGCCACTGTGACGAATACGCTAACGTAAGGGCAAAGGATCGTGAGAAAAGGCATGAGAACCTCTTTGGGCGTCAAGTTCCTTGTTCCCATCATGGTAACGAGCATGATTGTCGCCGCACTCGTCCTGTTCGTCAGCTACCATATCTACGACGCCGAGGCGCTTGTCATCGACCAGCAGCGGTTCATGTGGCTGCTTGCCCTCTCGGCGCTGGCGATATCGCTGCTCATGACTGTCGTCTTTCAGGTGGTGCTGCGCTTCTTGGTGGTCTCCCCCATCAACAGGATCACGCAGGCAGCCAACACCTACCTTGTCGACCCGGACGAGTTCGTCTCGGAGTCGAACCCCATCACGAAGCTCGATATCCGCACCCAAGACGAGCTCGAAGAGCTCTCTGCCTCGTTGAAGACGATGGAGAACGCCATCAGGCGCCATCTGAGAAGCCTGGGGGAGGCCAACCGGAAGGCCGAAAGCGATTCCTTGACCGGCCTGCTGAACCGCGAGGCCTTCGAGAAGCGGGTGCACTGGATGCTCGAAAACGAGTTCTTCGCCGGGTATGGCGCCTTCATCATGATCGACCTCGACGACTTCAAGGACATCAACGACACCTGGGGCCACCATGTCGGCGACGAGGCGCTGACCGCCTGCGCCCAGGCTATCCAGGCGAAGTTCCGCTCATCCGACCTCATTGCCCGCATAGGCGGCGACGAGTTCGCCGTCTTCTACCAGTGCCCCGCCTCCCGCGAGCTGGTTGAAAAGCGTGCCGAGGCGGTTTGCAACGCCGTCCGCTCGACCCGCGTCGGCGACGGGCTCGCCATAACAGCCAGCCTCGGCATCGCCCTGGTGGGCAGGGGCGGCGGGGGGGCGGCTGCGGGCGGGGAAGGCGGCAAAGGCACAGCGAGGGACGGGGGCCCACGCAGGGAAGGCGGCAACCGCGTCGCATACCAGCGCCTCTATGTCCTTGCGGACTCCGCGCTCTACGACACGAAGGAGCGGGGGCGCGACGGGTGGACCATCAAGCTGGACTCCGCACCCTGACCGACCTCCCGACCGGCTCATAGGGCAGGGGTCGGAGGCCGGGCGTGCCGAGCGGGCATACCAGCCGGAAGCGACAAGCGAGCACGGATGCTCGGCACACAAAAAGCGGCCGCATCGGAAACGACACGGCCGCCATCATCTCATCGTGAAAGCCCCTATTCCGACTTTTCCGAGGCATAGAAGGTCGCGCGGTCGAACACTTCTTCGATACGCTCCCCGTCCACAAAAGGAAGGCCCAGAAACTCGCTCAGCGTCGGGACCAGTTCGCTTGCGTCCGTGTAGTGGCCCTTCTCGTTGAACATCAGGGTGTCCTGCGCACGCCAGTAGCGGTCGTTGGCGTCGGTGATGTAGAACGACGAGTCGTCCACGTCCATATAAACGGAATGACGAGCGTGCAAGTAGTGTGGCAGCTCATCGAAGGACACGTCAAGCGCTTCGGTGGATTTCGTTCCCATAGGCGGGCTCCTCTCCCTCAGATTTTCCGTAAGCCTATCTTAACAAGAAACTTGTGTGAAATGAAGGCCGGGGCCCTATTCCCATGATATCCCTATGCAGGGTGGACGGGGGACGGTACTGTGTCCACCCTTACTTTCAGCAGCCGCATGCCGTTTGCGATAACGAGCAGCGACACCCCGGTGTCGGCAAGCACCGCCATCCACATCGAGGCAAGGCCGGCGACGACGAGAAGGGCGACGAGCGCCTTGAGGCCGATGGCCAGCGCAACGTTTTGCCTCAGCACCCGGACCGTCTTCTCGGACAGGGCGAAGAACTTCGGCAGTGCGCTCAGGTCGTCGGCCATGAGCACCACGTCGGCGCTCGACAGCGCGGTGGCCGTCCCCGCGCCCCCCATCGCAATGCCGACGTCCGCGGCGGCCAGGGAGGGGGCGTCGTTGATGCCGTCCCCCACGAAGGCGACGGGGCCGGCCTGCGCCTGCAGCTGCCCTATCCTTTCGGCCTTGTCCTGGGGCAGCAGGGCCGCATGTACCTCGCCGATGCCGACCTGGCGGGCGACGGCCGCGGCGACGGCCGCGTTGTCGCCGGTCAGCATGACCGTCTTGATGCCTGCACGCACCCTTGGCAGGGCCGCCATGACTGCGGCGGCCTCGCCCCTGACCACGTCGGAGACGACGAATGCGCCGACTACCTGCGGCGACGGATCTATTCGTGCAACAAGCAGGGTGCTGCCGACCTCGTCTTCGGGGATGTCGCCGAAGGCGGCGGCCGGATCTTCGTCGCCGAGGCCTTCCCCGGCGCCTTCCTCCCCGCCTCGGGCCGCCTCGGCTCCGAGAGCCGTCTTGGCCCCGCAGGCCGCCTCTTCCCTGCAGGCCGACCCCGGCGCCTCCCCGCCTGCGGCCGGGGCCGGGGGCTCGGTGCGAAGGGCCCCGGCGATGAATCCGGGAGAGCCTATCGCGTAGAGCACGCCGCCGACACGGCCGGCGATGCCCCTTCCCGCCGTCTCGACAAGGTCGTCGGCAGGCGCGGCCACCCCGATGCCCTGTTGCTGCGCGTAGCCCACGACCGCGACGCCGAGCGGATGAGCGGAATGCGACTCAAGCACCTCGGCAACCTCGACTACCTGCCGCAGGGACAAGCCGCCGGCACCGTGCGCGAGGGCCTTCGTGACAGCCGGCTTTCCTTCGGTGAGGGTGCCCGTCTTGTCGAAGGCTGCCACGGCGACGCGCACGGCCTCCTCGAAGAACGCTCCCCCCTTCACCAGCACGCCAAGGCGGGCGGCACGGGCAAGCGCGGACACAAAGGTGACCGGGGTCGAGATGACGAAGGCGCAGGGGCACGAGATGACCAGCAGCTCGCAGGCGCGGTAAATCCAGGTGTCGGCGTCGGCCGCTTCGACAATGCCCGCTGCGGACAGGAGCAGGGGAACCGCCGCGACAAGCAGGGCAGCCCCGATCACCAGCGGCGTATAGATCTTTGCGAAGCGCTGCACGAAGTGTTCCCGCGCCGATTTTTGCTTCTGGGCATCTTGGACCAGGGCCGCTATCTTCGCGAGCGTCGAATCGGCAATAGTCGAGGTCGCCTGGAGGGAGCAGGAGCCGTCCAGCGCGAGACTTCCCGCGAAGACCGCGTCGCCCACGCCCTTGTAGACGGGGATGCTCTCCCCCGTGACTGCCGCATCGTTGAACGACGAGGCACCCTTCACGACGACACCGTCAAGCGGGGCGGCCATGCCGGGCTTGACGATGACGGTCTCCCCGATCCCGACCTGGTCGGTCGGCAACCGGTGCACCTCGCCGTCCCTGGCCACGAGCGCGGTGTCGGGAGCGAGCTTCGCCAGGTCCTTGATGGCGTCGTTGCTTTTCTTGAGGGCGCGGCCTTCAAGCCATTCGCCGACCGAGAACAAGAACAGCACGGCGGCGGCCTCCTCGAAGGCGCGCACGTATACCGCGCCGGCGACCGCGACGACCATCAGCACGTTGATGTCGAGGGAGCGCGCTTTCAGGGAGCGGGCCGTCTTGGGCAGCACGATCGTGAGCCCTGCCGCAATGGCGATGGCGGCACATGCCATCATGAGGGCCTCGCTGCCCAGAACGTATTCGGCAACCAGGCTGGCCGCGGTGAAGGCCCCCGCGACAACAAGCGCCGCCTTCTTGTGCGGCTTCGCCTCCCCTTTCGAAGCGCAGTCATCCCCGCAGCCGCAGGAGCTTCCGCTTTCGGCGGCCTCGCAGGGCCCGGGCGGGGCCTGGGCCTCACCGCAGCCGCAGCCGCAAAGTTCAGGTGGGCTTGCATCCTCCCCGCAGCCGCAGCCAGCCTCGGCTTCGCAGGCCTCGGACAGGGTCGCTCCCTCCCTGCCGCCGCAGCTGCAGCCGCTGTCGTTTTCGGCGGCCTCGGCGACCTCGGCGGCCTTTACCGGGCCTGCTTGCCCGCCGCAGGGCGCCGGGCCGCTGCCGCCTTCGCAAGCCGGCTGCTTGGAGCCGGATGCCGCTGCCGCGGGGCTCACAGCTCCCCCTCTTCGGCCACGTGGTCGAGCGCAAGCTCGATGAGGCTTCTCACATGGTCGTCCGCGAGCGAGTACAGCATGCGCTGCCCGTCGCGCCGCACCTTCACCAGGCGCCTGTCGCGCAGGAAGCGAAGCTGGTGGCTGACGGCGGACTGCGACACGCTTGTCGCGCAGACGAGGTCGCTCACGCACAGCTCGCCTTCCAGGAGCGCCAAGAGGATGCGGAACCGGGTCGAGTCGGCAAGGGCCGAGAATATCTCGGTCGCAGAAAGGATGGCTTTATATGAATATATGTTCATATATTCATGATAAGCCCTTCCCCCGCCCCTGTCAAGCACCGGTTTTCCAGTGACCGACGGCAGCGACATTTCCCAACACCACCCAGAAACCGAAGAGAGCCTAACCGGATAGGCTGCCTATCTCAAGTCATTGGGTTTTTCATGCGCGGGAGCACAGCTCGGCAAGCAGCGCGCTTCTCATAGGGTGACGGCCTTCTTCTTTGAGGTGAGCTGCGAGCCATAAGCAGCCACAACTCTACAAACGGTGCTGTATCGCGGGTCGCTTCCTTCGGTCAAGGAGCGGTAGAGGGCCTCACGCGACAAGCCCGTCCTGCGGGAAAGCTCGGTCATCCCGCCATTTATCCGGGCGATTTCCCTCAGCGCAGCCGGAAGCAATGCGGGGTCCTCGTCCATGACAGCCTCAAGGTAGTAGGTGATGTCATCTTCGCTTTCTAAATACTTCGTGATGTCGAAGTCGCTTATTCTCTCGTCCACGTCCTCATCCCTTCTGTTCATTCGCAAGCCTTTGGGCGGTCTCGATATCCCTGCTTTGAGTTTTCTTGTCGCCGCCGACAAGAAGCAAGATGATCTCCGGGCCGTTTTGTAGATAATAAATGCGGTAGCCGGGGCCGTAATCGATCCTGATCTCTGCAATACCACCGGGCAAAGGCCTGTGGTCGCCGGGGTTTCCTTCCGCCAAGCGCAAGATACGGGCAGCGATGCGCAGCCGAGCCTGGCGGTCTCGAAGCCCGTCCATCCATTTCTCAAATGTTTCGGTCTGCCTGATATGCATGACTCAAGTGTAACCTATCGGTTACATTATGGCAACACACACCCCATCCTTTCACCCAAGCCCTTCAACCCTCCCTGCAGTCGCCTTTGTAGTATCCTTCCAACATCCCGAGCTCCCGGAGGCGGCGGTAGAGGGTCGACTTGCTCATGGCGCAGGCCTCCAGGAGGTCGTCGAGCGTCATCTGCTTCCCCTGCCACCTGGTGACAAGCCCCGGAAAGTCCTCGGGCATGTCCATGAGCGGGCGGCCGAACCTCACGCCCCGCTCCTTTGCCGCGTCGATGCCCTCCGCCTGGCGCCTGCGGATGTTCTCGCGCTCGTTCTGCGCGACGAAGGACAGTATCTGGAGCACCAGGTCGGCGATGAAGGTGCCCATGAGGTCCTTGTCGCGCCGGGTGTCGAGCAGGAGCATGTCGAGCACGACGATGTCGACACCCGCCTCCTTGGTGAGGATACGCCACTGTTCCTGTATCTCGATGTAGTTGCGGCCTAGGCGGTCGATGCTCGTCACGAACAGGACGTCACCCGGCACAAGGCGCTCGACCAGCGCACGGTAGACCGGGCGCAGGAAGTCCTTGCCCGACTGCTTGTCGATGTAGATGTTCTCCGCAGGCACCTCGGCCTTGCACAGAGCCCGGTACTGCCTGTCCCCGTTCTGATCGATGCTTGATACGCGTACGTAGCCATGGATGGTCATTGCTGGTGCCTCTTTCATGTTCAAGATTCCGCTCTCCCTTTTGCTTCCCTCCATTATGAACCGAGAACACGGGAAGAAGCCGAAAGCGACCAGGGAGCGGCGCTGATTGTGAATAGAGGCTTCGCTGCCGCCGACTGTTTCAGCCGACGGGACTTTTTAATCACTCCAAGATCAGGCGTGCGCCAGGTACTCGTCTATTGCCTCCCGTAAGGCCTTCGAGCGATCGAGGCCTCTTTCCGATGCCTTTCTCTCCAGTGCGAGCACTTTTGACCTGGGTAGCCTGACGGTCACAGACTGCACCTCTTCTGTCGCCAATCGAGGACGGCCTAGAATAACTGTTTTCCCCGCTGGCCATTCGCCGTTTTCAAAAGCCGATGCCCATTCGTCTAGTGTTTTGTCGGTAACGGGCTTGCCGTCCTTTTTTTCCATATCCATGCGCGGTCTCCGTATCTGCTATCGTAGCATGCCGACTTCTCTGAGGGTTTTCTCGCTTGGCGGCGTCATTGCATGAAAAATGCGCAAAGCACCGCTTGTTTCTTCTGCCGCTACCAATTCCAACAGTCGGCTTTTCGTATCCACGCCAACTACTACGAGGAAGTCTTTCTCGCTTGTTTCGCGTTTGACAATACTGATAGCGTTTTTCCAAGCTGAAAGAACATCAAAATCTTCGATTTCTGGGTGTCGGTCATGCACTCGTTTGTCGACTATGACGCTATCCAAGGCTTTTTCCTGTCTTTTTGTCTTATAATTATTGTAACACAAAAAGTTCTCGAAGCCCGCACCCACGGTTTTTTAATTGAGGATTCTTGTCCACAAGTGCAACCGATAGTCCTTTTTCTTCGTATTGGTAAGTGAAAGCAAAAAACGATGAGGAAGAGGGGGAGTTCTCCATGGATGGGGACAATTCGATACACTATGCGTCAAGCAAAACAGCAACAAGCCTAGGAGGAGGGGCGGCGTATGTCCCCAAAAGAAGCGCCTATCGACCTTGAGCGTGCAGTGGCCCTTTGGGGAGACACCGTGTTGCGGCTTGCGTTCTGTAAAAGCAACAGCCTTGCCGATGCTGAGGATATCACCCAAATGGTCTTTTTGAAGCTTTGCCAAAGAAAGCAAGCCTTTGGCTGCGATGAGCATATGAAGGCGTGGCTGCTCCGCGTGACGCTTACCTGTGCAAGCGACGTGAACAGAGCCCATCAGGGGAGGCATCGCGCATTCCCTGACGACATCGAGTCTCGATGACCCCACGCTTTTCTATCTCGTCGAAAACGAGGAACCGGGAGCTAAGCCAAAAGGCTTCATAGTCGACATTCGGTAGGGGCCGCCATTCCACACAACAAGGGCGACGGGGAAATAAATACGGTTCCGCCGGCTTTTCAGTCGGCGGAACTTCTTTGATTTTGCGAAGGGCCACTTGTTCTTCGGCTCAACCCATTCTATGTGTCAAAAACGCGTACTTCCCACTCAAAACAAGTATCAAAAACGTGAACCTTTGCACCAATATCCTGCCTCACCCCAAGGGCTCCACAAACCCCAGGGCAGCGGGGGTTGGGGTCATTGTGTCCACCGGCCTCCTGCGGCGCGGGCGTGCCGTGCATACCACGGGTATTCCTGCTGGCACATAGGGCGCGCCAGCAGACCCCCCCCCCCCCCCCCGGGGCCCCCCCCCCCCCCCCCCTCTCCGGCATATCGGGGGGGGTCGACTAAAAAAAAAAAAGCGATTTTTATGTGTGTGGGAG
>Ga0082212_10000471_pt1 | contig 58391 bp, 55 predicted proteins | sample TergutNt197P3_FD_71548 | JGI IMG/M metagenome (GOLD analysis project Ga0082212, IMG submission 71548) | Neocapritermes taracua P3 segment gut microbial communities from Petit-Saut dam, French Guiana - Nt197 P3 | ecosystem: Host-associated > Arthropoda: Insects > Digestive system > Gut ... | reverse complement strand
GAATTCACAACGCCAAAGCAAACACCATCGGGCGTATCTGTACTGTTTTCAATACTTCAAAGATACAATTTGTAAGGAATTCACAACCATATTGAGCAATCATCCTATTTTCAATATACTGTTTTCAATACTTCAAAGATACAATTTGTAAGGAATTCACAACCGAATGTCAGAGTTTTATCCTAATTTAATACTGTTTTCAATACTTCAAAGATACAATTTGTAAGGAATTCACAACTGACGCTTTACTTGAATTATCAAAAAATAAACTGTTTTCAATACTTCAAAGATACAATTTGTAAGGAATTCACAACGTTTTCCATATTAATACCTTATAAAATATTACTGTTTTCAATACTTCAAAGATACAATTTGTAAGGAATTCACAACATCCGGGCGTTTTATTAAATGTTACATTCACTGTTTTCAATACTTCAAAGATACAATTTGTAAGGAATTCACAACATACAAGGATACAGGCAAAAAGAAATATCTACTGTTTTCAATACTTCAAAGATACAATTTGTAAGGAATTCACAACGTTAGACCAATTGCATCCTATGCCAACGGCACTGTTTTCAATACTTCAAAGATACAATTTGTAAGGAATTCACAACATATCCCCACTTCAGTTCCCGAAACCACTAACTGTTTTCAATACTTCAAAGATACAATTTGTAAGGAATTCACAACGTCGTTGAACTACATTTACTGGTAAATTAACTGTTTTCAATACTTCAAAGATACAATTTGTAAGGAATTCACAACAATATGGTAATGAAGGCTATTATTACCACAACTGTTTTCAATACTTCAAAGATACAATTTGTAAGGAATTCACAACGATGTGCCGCCTGTAGACGGCAAGGACGGCACTGTTTTCAATACTTCAAAGATACAATTTGTAAGGAATTCACAACGCAAAAGACTAAAATAACTACCGATAAAAAACTGTTTTCAATACTTCAAAGATACAATTTGTAAGGAATTCACAACGCATTGTTGTTCATGTTTAACTGATTATTAACTGTTTTCAATACTTCAAAGATACAATTTGTAAGGAATTCACAACACAACATTTCGCAATTGGTTATCAACGCTAACTGTTTTCAATACTTCAAAGATACAATTTGTAAGGAATTCACAACCAAGAGCTATAGAATATGTTTGTCTTGAATACTGTTTTCAATACTTCAAAGATACAATTTGTAAGGAATTCACAACACAGCAATGTATCTGTTACGATAGGGTCTGACTGTTTTCAATACTTCAAAGATACAATTTGTAAGGAATTCACAACGCGAAAATGCTAATACAATTGCTTTCATTTACTGTTTTCAATACTTCAAAGATACAATTTGTAAGGAATTCACAACCCATAATTAAATAATTTATTAAATTAAACAACTGTTTTCAATACTTCAAAGATACAATTTGTAAGGAATTCACAACGGTAAATTCCAATCATATACCACGCAACACACTGTTTTCAATACTTCAAAGATACAATTTGTAAGGAATTCACAACGAGCACACTATCACATAATTTTATTCGACAACTGTTTTCAATACTTCAAAGATACAATTTGTAAGGAATTCACAACTCAAAAGAGTAAGAAAAAACCTAGGAAAAACTGTTTTCAATACTTCAAAGATACAATTTGTAAGGAATTCACAACAGAATGGGGGCAAGTAATTTACATATGCCTACTGTTTTCAATACTTCAAAGATACAATTTGTAAGGAATTCACAACTATGTTCTTTATTTTGTTTGAAAATGTACAACTGTTTTCAATACTTCAAAGATACAATTTGTAAGGAATTCACAACCGTGGAGAATAGTATATGGAGGGGGAACCACTGTTTTCAATACTTCAAAGATACAATTTGTAAGGAATTCACAACTAAGATTAATTCCTTTTTGACTTGTTTTCAACTGTTTTCAATACTTCAAAGATACAATTTGTAAGGAATTCACAACATTATTAAGACTTAAGTAATCAATCATCTCACTGTTTTCAATACTTCAAAGATACAATTTGTAAGGAATTCACAACATGCAAGGATACAGGCAAAAAGAAATATCACTGTTTTCAATACTTCAAAGATACAATTTGTAAGGAATTCACAACGAGTAGTTCCTCCAATTCGGTACTACTGAACTGTTTTCAATACTTCAAAGATACAATTTGTAAGGAATTCACAACCTTCTACAATATCGTTGTTGTGGTTATACCACTGTTTTCAATACTTCAAAGATACAATTTGTAAGGAATTCACAACATACTATGTATTTTCACTATAATAGAAATTACTGTTTTCAATACTTCAAAGATACAATTTGTAAGGAATTCACAACCTATATCAATGGCTTCAACCCCTACGGGTAACTGTTTTCAATACTTCAAAGATACAATTTGTAAGGAATTCACAACTGGAATTAGATCTAGTTTGATAAATGTTATACTGTTTTCAATACTTCAAAGATACAATTTGTAAGGAATTCACAACAATCCTTAAATGTATCGCTGCCATCCATCACTGTTTTCAATACTTCAAAGATACAATTTGTAAGGAATTCACAACAATATGGTTAAACAAAATAAAAATAAACCGACTGTTTTCAATACTTCAAAGATACAATTTGTAAGGAATTCACAACAACTGTCACGCCCGCATCAATCTGTTACGACTGTTTTCAATACTTCAAAGATACAATTTGTAAGGAATTCACAACTACTTTCTGTAACATTTACATCTAAAAGCAACTGTTTTCAATACTTCAAAGATACAATTTGTAAGGAATTCACAACGTTGCATGGAAAGCTAAAGGCTCGAATGGAACTGTTTTCAATACTTCAAAGATACAATTTGTAAGGAATTCACAACGATAACCATTACGCTGTGTATACATTTCGGACTGTTTTCAATACTTCAAAGATACAATTTGTAAGGAATTCACAACCTCTGCTCTTCCGTTTACTCAACGCGGTGAACTGTTTTCAATACTTCAAAGATACAATTTGTAAGGAATTCACAACCGGAATACACACACGGAATGCAACAAAATGACTGTTTTCAATACTTCAAAGATACAATTTGTAAGGAATTCACAACAGTAGGTTGTAGAGAGCTTCTTCAAAGGTTACTGTTTTCAATACTTCAAAGATACAATTTGTAAGGAATTCACAACTATGGTGAATAGAATGCAGAGGATTGACGAACTGTTTTCAATACTTCAAAGATACAATTTGTAAGGAATTCACAACTACAAAAACATCAATGTCAATATGAATAACTGTTTTCAATACTTCAAAGATACAATTTGTAAGGAATTCACAACCGATTGTGGAGTTGGCGAATATAGCAATGACTGTTTTCAATACTTCAAAGATACAATTTGTAAGGAATTCACAACAAGGAGCACATTTATCAATGCAACCGTTAAACTGTTTTCAATACTTCAAAGATACAATTTGTAAGGAATTCACAACCCAAAATGTTCGGAAATAACAACCTCATTTTCTTCATAAGCACAGATTTCTTGGTAAAGGTCAATCATCGAATAGATTTCCCTTTCCGACTGCCTTAACCGGTCTGCATTTCTGCCACCGCTCCAATACGATTCTTCTATTGGTATTACTGTACTTCCTATCGCTGTACGTTTCATCTTCTACCTGTTTTTGGTTTTGAAGCTATTTTATAAATCAACACACCGCCTAACAATGCACCGGCACCAATAACCCAAGGATTAGTTAAAATACTACTGCTACCACCATGCCATGGAATCCAGTCATTTCTGTTTGGCGCATTATTACCACCGCTATTATTGTTTTTTCTTGTAGATTGCCATATTGTTGCAAAAGCATTAGCAGCTGTTGTAACACCTGCGAAAATTTTATCCCAATCAGTAGAGCCAATAGACAAAGACCTTAACCCCTCGTTTATTTGTTCAGCAGTTAAATGTGTCTGTCGAATGATTTCGGCACTGACAATAAGCAATGCTGTTGGAATATCAATACTGTTTACGTCCGAAATTAGTTCGGCTAATTGTTCTAATGCTCCGGCTTTCTTTTGGCGCGCAATATCGGATAATTGGCTATCATCTATTACCGTATATAAAAAGTAAAGAGCTGCCGGTGTAAATTGAGGTAAAAATCCTTCTATTGCTATGTCGCCCTCTTTTACAAAATTGCGCGACATAATTTGTTGAGAAAACCACGCGAGAAAGTCGCGTTGTAATTCTTCAAGTTCAATACTAACGGTATATTGTTGGTCGCTTCCTAAATAATTTTTTCGCTTTGAATGTTTTGGAACGTAGCTCCTAAACTACGCGCAACACCTCTATAATCATTCGGATTTGAAATAGGAATCGAATAACTGCCGTTTTCAATGTGCGATACAAAAACATACGCTACTACCTGTAAATCTGCATTTGTATAATGCGGACGACACACTTCTTTAATATGTCTATACAACACAGATAAATTAAATAAACTCATGTCGTTGCTAACATAAATGAGCGCATCTATATAGTTTATTAAAGCTGATAAATAATTATGATATAGTTTTACATCTGATTTCTTTTCTTCTGTAAAAACGATTTTCGGCAATTCTTCGGGAATGTTTAAATCTCCATACATATCGCCTTGTTCTACGGCATACGTTGCTTCAGAATCATTATTAGGCGTATAATTACCTATGCCGCTAAGTCGTGATATTTCTGTACTTCTATTCATATCTATTTTATGTTTAAATTTTATTTCATTGTCAAATACTACTCCTTTTTGTATCATTGCTACTGTGTCAATGATTATAGGATTATTGTTTTCATCAAATGCTACCGGATATACGTGTGAGTATTCTTTTGTATTGTCGTAGCTTACAAAACGCATTACAACATTAATCCCTAAACAATCTAAGCAAGAAGCAATGAAAATGGAAAAACTTTTACAATCTCCTATTTTATCGGATAATAAGCGCGCCGGAGATTTAACCCATTGTTTGCCTTTTGGATCCTCTTCGTAACGTATATTAGTTACGATAAAATTAAATAGGTTCTCACAGGTGCTCCGAATATCAACTCCTCGATGTTCTACGGAAAAATCTGCACATTGTTTCCAGTAATCGCGCCATTGTAATATACACGCCTTTACTATATCCATTGTATAACCTTGTTTATAGAACTCTTTTTTTCCGTCTGACTGCATTTAAAATAAATCTGTTATATTGTCAAGTTTAAAATTTTGCACTACTACATCGGGAACCGGAACAGGAAGCCCGTTGAAAAATGCCTTTCCGTTTATGCTCAATGTTATAGGATAATTACTACCATTTTTAAAAATATTAAACATCTCATCTCCTAATGTGCTGTATAGCAAATCGACAGAGAAAGCGATAATATTTGAATTTTTGCGTCGTACTATTTGCGGATATGGATTCATTAACTTACCGGCATATCGGTTATTTAAATACAAATTCAAATCAATTCTATCAAAGTAAATATCAGTATCAGCTTGATTTTCTACGTTTAGATAAATCATAATGCGGATAAAACTACTCTGAATTAAGGTTATCCGTAAGCGATTAAAACCAACATTAAGCTGTAAAAAAGCTCTGTATATTTGGTAATATTGCCAACCAAACAAACCGGCTAATATGGTCCCCGATGCTAATATTATTTTTTTTCCTGACATGATTAAAAATTCATCTTACTTAAAGCTTCCCAGTTAAAATCTGACAACCCTGAAAAATCCAAATTACTACCCATGCCTCTTGGTTCTCTTTGTATAGGTATAAATCGGCTTACATCAGAACCGGTATATTGTTTTTCCCAAAATTTTTCTCCGTCCATTTTTAGTTCTTTCCCATAAAACAATCCCGGTCTATATGTATATTTTAATTGGTAATTATCATATTTAGCATTAAAAGAAACCTCAAACATAGCATTGTTAGAATTTACACGGATTTTACTTTCTCCAAATGTATCTATGTCTATTAGTGGAGCTAATGGTGCAAGTGTAAAACCAAGGATTGGCATATTGCTGCCCAGTTTAAGTTCATTTCCAAAAAATGAAGTTCTGTAATTTTCGCCAAAACCATAAAAAATACCTATTTTATCTTTTGAAGATTCCTCTTGGCTTCTTTGAGAATTAATCCATCTTACATTCGTATTTACACTACCACCGGTTAAGTTTTCAAGAATTGATATAGAAACATTTGACATAGCAACATGATTCAAGTTGCGAAAACAAAATTTAACTTCACTAATCCTAAACTCTCTAATATTGACAGTAAAACGAAAAGGATTGAATATTTCAAATGGAGAAATAAAGGAATATGTTTGAAAATCAATATTTTTCCCGTTATTCTTATCTATATAATTTGTATTCTCTACCCTAAAAGCATCTTTTCGTATGCGGAAGCGAATCCCGTTGTATTTATTTTCATCCCTGTCAAATCCTATTCCCTCGCCAACATAACCTAAATATGATCTTCCTAAACGGTCGGAATAATCATAAAAAGCATCATAAGGCTTTGTTTTATCTCCTAAGTAAAGTGGGCTATTTTTAAACGGAACGCCATCTATACCGGGAACATTTGGAACAGAACTGTTTTGTACAGTTGTATTCTTTTGTGTTGTATATGTTGTATATTTTACCTGTGAAGAATTATTAGAGGAGTTAGCAGTATTGTTGTTACTGCTATTTTTAGCGTTTTTATTATTATACCAATAATAACCGGCTCCTAATGCTAATAATAATCCTAAAAATCCTTTTTCTTTCATTAAATGTGTCTTTTCAAATTTTCATAAGCATCGCTAATTGTATGTTTGAAATTCCTTTTTGAGAAAGTAAAGGTAAAACACATGAAATTAATCAGTGAAAGAAATGAAAGTTTTGAAAATTACAAGTAGTAATCTTTGAAGTCTTTGACAATTATAATTTTAGGCTTTGGTTTTCCTAACACAGACCGTAACAATGTCATTCTACGTGAAGCAGTCGCCTCGCTTATATTAGGAATAAGCAGTTGAATGTTTTTGATGGTGCAAGATTCGTTATCTAAAATTGACATTTTTACGGAATTTTTAAATTCAAAAAAAATATTGATTTTGGAATAATACTTCAAAGGTATTGAAAATAAATCATTTAACAAAATCATTTTCATAGAATTATTACGGAATTTTTAAGGAATTATTGAGGTATATAAGACATCTATATATGAGTTATTTATAAGGTAAAAAATCTTGTAACATTTGTAACGGAATAGATCTATACACCTAAATGCCTATAAATCAACTGTTACAATCGTTACAAAAAGCGATACAAACATGTTACAAAATGTTACAAACCGATACAAAAAGTTACATTGTTTTGTAACAGTCTTATTCTCTGATTTTCAATATTTTAAATGTATTATTTTATATTGTTACAAATGTTACAAGATTTTAATTAAAAATTATTTTGTATTTTTTTTCTCAAAAAAAATATTTTATTAAAAATTGTTATTTTTAAATTTATGCTTATAAAGTGTAACATTTGTTTCATTGCTCAAAAAAAAATACTATATTTGTATTATTATTTTAATCTACAATTATGGAAGCAGTAACAGTAAAAATTAACTCGAATACAGTTGCCGGAAGAAGAATACTAAAAGAAGTCGCTACCAATCCTAAAATAGGCAGTATTAGAAATCCGTTAGTTCCTCGCGATGAAAACGGTAACGTTATAGGTATTTCTGTGGAAGAATACGGAAAAGCCTTGATGCGTGAAGTAATGAAAAAATTCGGAGTTGATGAAGAAGTATAATATTCATATTAATCCGGAGGCTTATGATGATTTATCTGATATAGCAGAAGATATATATTTAGCATCAAAATCTATCCCAATAGCTAAAAAATACGTCAAAGGTATTCTATCTACAATTAACGACCTGTCTAAGTTTGGCGGTTCTCTTGCCTTATGTCAGAACAAAAGTATAACAGATGTATATGGTAAGTTTGTACGTAAAGAAAATTATAAAAAGGTATCTATTATCTATGCTGTTGATGACGATGATATATACATTCTTAAAATTCAGTTTGCTTATTCAATAACCGGATTATGAAAATTCTATCTCACTTTGATGATAGCTTTCTTTTTCTGCTATTACCGGGAACTTACTCGTAATTTCTTCTTCGTTCAAAAACTTTTCTGCCGGGAATACCCAAGGGCGACCAAAACACTTATATTCTGCTAATTTATAATTTTCCTTTAATTCCGAATCAATTTCGACTATATGTTTGTATATTCCGTATCGCGTTGGGGTTTCTTCTCCTCTATCGTTTTTATGTTTTTCTAACTTTAAATTTTCACGAAGAATATAATCTAATTGTGCTTCATAACTGTTTTCAATACTTCAAAGATACAATTTGTAAGGAATTCACAACGCCAGGAAGACCGTTCAATTATTACGGTTCACTGTTTTCAATACTTCAAAGATACAATTTAAGTTTAAATTATTTTTATTTCCGATATTTTTGTAATTTTATAGAAAACTAAAAACAAACTCAAAACATGAAAAAAGTAATTGTACTATCAGGAGCTGGAATCAGTGCTGAAAGCGGCATCAGCACCTTTCGCGACAGTGGCGGACTTTGGGAACAACACCGCATAGAAGATGTCGCCACTTACGAAGGTTGGCTCAACAATCGTAAACTCGTGCTCGATTTCTACAACCAGCGCCGCAAACAACTTTACGATGTATTGCCTAATGCAGGTCATCATGAATTAGTACGGTTGGAACAAGGATATGATGTACAAATTATCACTCAAAATGTAGACGATTTGCATGAACGTGCCGGCTCTAAAAACGTTTTGCATTTGCACGGCGAACTCAAAAAAGCTCACAGTACTGCCGATGAAAATTACGTGGTAGAAATCGACAGCTGGGAATTGAGCGAAGGAATGTTATGTCCGCGTGGCGCACAGTTACGTCCGCACATCGTGTGGTTTGGCGAAGCTGTGCCAATGATAGAACCTGCCGCAAAACTCTGTTCGCAAGCCGGTTATCTTATTGTTGTAGGCACTTCGTTGAATGTTTATCCCGCAGCAGGATTAATCAATTACGCTCCGCCAAAAACGCCCATATACTTGATTGACCCGAACGATGTTCGAGCAAATGCAGCAAACATCACTTACATAAAAGAACCTGCAAGCAGCGGAGTGAAAAAAGTAGTAGATGAATTGTTGCAATTAGCAAGATAAGTTTTAATTTCGCACCAAGAAAACACATCAAAATGAAAAAAACACACATACTATTATTACTACTGTTTCTTGGAGCAAATATTACTGTCTATTCACAAAAATTCGTATGGAAAGCTGGCTTACATTCATTTTTCGACAACAATGAATTTTCAGGCTCGGAAGTGCAAATATCTCAGACAATGGCCGGCGTACACGTTGTACCGCAAATCGGATTGAGCTTCAACAACAAACATCTTGCATTTGTCGGCATTGATGTCATGCACGAATTTGGAAGCAACAAAGTAATTGATTTTTACGATGCTATCGCCTATTATCAATACGACGGCGATCCGTTTACTTTTTATATGGGCGCATTTCCGCGCAAGCCGTTGCTTGACCATTATCCGCGAATGTTTTTCAACGATTCTATCCACAATTATCGCCCTACGTTGAACGGACTTTTTTGGGAATATCGTTCGCAAAAAGACGATTACCTCAATGTTTGGCTCGATTGGACAGGCAGGCAAACAACCGAAGTGAACGAAGCTTTTTTTATGGGTTGGTCTGGACGATACAATCTCGGTGTTTTCTATGGTCAACATTTGGGATATATGTACCATTTCGCCGCCAAACTCAATCCCGAAATTCCCGAAGGCTTACACGATAATGGATTAACATTGACATCGTTAGGAGTAGATTTTGGACCAAAAACAAACTTTGAAAAACTCGGCATTAATGCAGGTTGGTCTGTTGCGCTCGAACGTGACAGAAGCTTTGGCGATTGGCACGCGCAACAAGGATTTTTGTCCGAAATCAACGTAGAATACAAAGGATTAGGACTATTCAACACCTTATACTTAGGCAATAAACAACAATTATTTTTCGGCGACCACGGAAATAAACTTTATTGGGGCGACCGAATGTATCAACTGAAACAATACAACCGCACCGATTTTTACATTTGTTTCTTTAAAACCGATGCAGTAGATGTTAAACTGACCTATTCGTTGCATTTTGCCGAAAGCAACGTTTTTCACAGTCAATCTCTTTATGCAAAATTTAACCTCGATAACCTGCAAAAGAAAAAGCAAAAATCGTACGAATATATTTGGAGTAATTGGTTTTGATTGAGAAATAAAATTGTTAAGATAGAGTAAGTTTTTAAACTTGCTCTTTTTTTGTTTAAAGATTTTGCTTACTTTTGCAGTAATTCCAAAACTCAAAAAGTTGGGCATTGGAAGGACATAATTCTTGTTGCTGAAATGTGAGAAGTTTCAAAAGATACTAAGAGTAAAAGACACTAAAAGTAAATACTCGTATAAAATACGGGCTTATTTATTTTAGTGTCGGGTGATTCTCACAACCTCAGCAACGGATATTTAAGTCCGTTTTTTTTATTTTAACAAACTCAATATTAATTTTTTAAACATTTTTTCTATGAAAAAGATTACTTTATTAGTTTCAGCATTAATGCTGACAGTAGCAACAACGTTTGCACAACACATTGTTTCCGATAGCAACCAAACTGCCAACAAGCAACCGCAATCAAGCAGTGTTTTGACAAACGAAAGAACAGCTGGCGATTATCTTATTCGGGCAGCAAATCAAAAGATGGTGTCTTATGCTTGTGTAGGTTTAAGTGCTACAATAATGATTGCAAGTGCTGCGAACGGTAATGAAGATGCTATTAAAAATGGTCTTGTCGTAGGCGGTCTTTTTGGAATTGCAGCATTAATATTTGATATTGCATCTATAACAAATGTCCGCAAAGCAGGAATAAAACTAAACCAGACTATGACTTTAAAACCTGCATCGGAAGGACTTGGCGGTCAGATAGTTTTTTAAGATTCTTTTGGCTCAGATTTAATTTTAATCAGCCATTGTACAAAAGAACGTAAATTTTCGCAAGTTTCTGTCATTCTGAACTTGTTTCAGAATCTTCTCGTTTTTTTAGGAGATTGCGGGTCAAGCCCGCAATGACAAGTGTAATTGATTTGCGAAAATTTGCGTTTTTTACGTCATTTGCGTTCTAAAACAAGCATTTTCAAACCATTCGGAACAATACTTATTTCTATTTCTTTGCCTGCTTCACTTGCTTCACCGTCGAAATGAAAAGCGCCTGCTTTTTCCCTTTGCAACGTAACTTTATTCGTACACAACGAAAACATATAACGGCTTTTATCTATTCTTTTTGTAAATAACCTAACGGCAAGTTCTGGCGCATTCACCAACGGAAAATTGCTCAACACACAAATATCCATCATGCCGTCTTGCATATCAGCATGAGGAGCAATATACGCATTATTTCCATATTGCGAAGCATTGGCAAAAGTAATCAAAAAAGCTTCGCGCTCAATGTCCATAATATCGCTTTTGATGCTGTATTGCTGAGGTTTATATGTAAAATATTCTTTTATTACTTTTTCGGCATACGTTTTTAGTCCTCTTTTTCCTGCCAGTGCAAACTGTCTGCTGATATGCGCGTCGAAACCAACGCCGCAAGTGCAAAAGAAAATATGGTCGTTCGCTTTGCCGTAATCAACATCAACGACTTGTGCAGTGTTCAGATATTCAATCGCTCTTTGTGCATTCATCGGAATTTTCAAATGCCTTGCCAAACCGTTTCCCGAGCCTAATGGAATAATTCCCAACGCGCTGTTGGTGTGAATAATTCCTCGCCCAATTTCATTTACTGTGCCGTCGCCACCAACGGCAACAATGTATGGAAAACCTTCGGCGCTCAATCGGCGGGCAATTTCCGTTCCATGTCCTGCTCTTTCTGTATAGAACAAATGAGTCTCAAATCGGTCTTTATCAAGCCATTTATCAATAAGATGCGGAATTTTTTCCTTCCCTTTCACTCCCGATACAGGATTAATAATGAAACCGATTTTTTCTTTCATCTCTAATTAATTCAAGTTTTTATCTTCGCGCCTTTGAGTCTTTGCGACTTTGCGTTCACAATTAAGCGCTTGCGCTTTTATTAAACGCAAAGTCGCTACGACACGAAGACGCAAAGATTTTATTTTAAATAGCAACTAACGTTAATTATTTTTATAATTTTGCTTTTTGTACATAACAAAAATTTCGCCGCAAATATAATAAAAATGATACTGTTAGAATCAAAAAACATTGTAAAACAATATGCCGAACATTTGGCGCTCGACCATGTAAACATAAACATTCCCGAAAACAGCATATACGGAATTTTAGGTCCGAATGGCGCAGGCAAAACCACATTTATACGAATTATCAACTGCATTACTGCGCCCGACAGCGGCGAAGTGTTTTTCAACGGGAAAAAACTACAACCGTCAGATGTTGCGTCTATCGGATATTTGCCCGAAGAACGCGGTTTGTATAAAAAAATGAAAGTCGGCGAGCAAGTGCTGTATCTGGCACGTTTAAAAGGTTTGTCGAAAAACGATGCGCTGAAAAAACTCAAATACTGGTTCGAGAAATTTGAAATACAACCTTGGTGGAATCGCCATGTAGAAGAATTGTCGAAAGGAATGCAACAAAAAGTGCAATTCATCGCTACTGTGCTTCACGAGCCGAAATTGTTGATTTTCGACGAACCATTCAGTGGATTTGACCCATTGAACGCCAACCTGCTCAAACAAGAAATAATCGAATTAAAGAAAAACGGCGCAACGATTATTCTCTCCACGCACAATATGCAGTCGGTGGAAGAACTTTGCGACCATATTTCGCTGATAAACAAAGCAAAAGTAGTGTTGAACGGCAATATGTGCGAAATAAAAGAACGATACAAACAACACATTTTCAGCATAAAAACATCGGATAATAATGTCAGCATTCCCGAAAACGATTTTTTTCAAGTTATTAATATGGAAAAAAATAAAAATTTGACCGAAATAATTTTGAAAACAACAACATCGGAAATGTCGAACAACGAATTGTTGGCGCAACTTTTACCGTATTGTTCCATTCTTTCTTTTGAAGAAAAATTGCCGAGCATGGACGAAATTTTTATAAAAACAGTGCAAGAGAGTTTCCCGCAAAGACACTAAGAACACAAAAATTTCTTGGTGTACTTTGCGCCTTTGTGGGAAAAATTTCTAATAAAATCAAAACATAATGAAAAACAAAATATCCATTATCATTCAGCGCGAATACTTGACAAGAGTAAAAAAGAAGTCGGTCATTATCATGACGTTGCTTACGCCGATGTTGCTTACTGCGCTTATTCTCGTTCCTGTTTGGCTCGCCAATATCAAAGACGGCGAAATAAAAAATGTTGCTGTTATTGACCAAACGGGAAAATATACTGCTGCTTTTCAGTCGAACGAAACATATCATTTCAACATTGTGAGCGAATCTATGACGAATGTAAAAGCAGACGGCGGTTATTATGCGCTTGTTCTTATTTCGGACGATTTGGCTGACAATTCCAATGCCGTTGCTATTTATGCCGAAAATCAAGTGAGTTTGGAATTCAAGTCTTACATCACAAGTTTGCTGACCAACTTTGTGGAAAACGAAAAGTTGGCACAGCACAATATTCCGGGATTGAAAAAAATTATCGAAGATTCGAAAACCACTATCAACGTTAGAACGATTCGGTGGAGCGACGACGGAACAGAAACCGAAACGTCTTCGGAAATGGCGCTGATTATCGGCATGATTGCCGCTTTTCTTATCTATACTTTTATTCTCGTTTACGGCGCACAAGTGATGCGCGGTGTTGTCGAAGAAAAAACAAACCGCATTGTCGAAATCATTATTTCGTCCGTAAAACCATTTGAATTGATGATGGGAAAAATTATCGGCATTGCGTTAGTCGGACTCACGCAATTTGTAATTTGGGTAATATTAATTATCAGCATCTTCGCATTTGTGGGCAACGGATTTACAGCGGAAACACAAGAAATAACATCGGAAACAAGTCCGATAATAAATGCTTTGTTTCACTACAATTTTACGGAAATAGGCATATTTTTCTTGATTTATTTCTTGGGCGGATATTTGCTTTATGCTTCGCTGTTTGCCGCTATCGGTGCAGCGTCCGACAATGAAACCGACACACAGCAATTTATGATTCCCGTTATGATACCTGTTATGTTTGCTCTTTATGCTGCCATTTTCAGCGCCACAAATCCCGATACACCATTGGCTTTTTGGACATCGTTGATTCCGTTTACTTCGCCAATTGTAATGCTTGTGCGCATTCCGCTTGGCGTTCCGACTTGGCAACTCGCGCTGTCTATTGCTGTATTGATTAGCTCATTTATTGCCTGCACTTGGTTTGCCTCCAAAATATACCGTACGGGAATTCTTATGTACGGCAAAAAAGTAAATTATAAGGAAATTTGGAAATGGGTGAGGTATAAATAATGAATTTTTATTCGGATTTTGTAAAAGTTGTGTATATTTGGACGTTATAATTCAAGACGATAAAAAATTTATAAAATAATAATGTGATGGAAATTCCAAAATTTCATGAAACGTTTAAACCTATTTTAGAAATTCTCAAAGAAGGGAAAACTTATCAAACAAGAAAGTTAATAGAAGAAGTAAAATCAAAGTATTACAATGATCTTACAGAAGAACAATTGAAAATGAAGACGAAGTCAGGTGATTTGCTCATTGACAATAGGATTGCTTGGGGAAAGTCTTATTTAAAAAAAGGTGGATACATTGAATTTCCAGAAAGAGGTCATGTTAGAATAACAGAAAAAGGTAAAAATTATAAAAAAGATATTTCATTACAAAGTATTGAAAATGAATCATCCATATTTGATTTTTATAAACAAGAAAAAGACACGAAAATAAATGTATTTGATAAAAGTTCGATGGCTTCTCCGCAAGACTTTATTGATGAAGGATTTCGAATAATAGAAAAAGAAATTCAAGAAGAGTTATTAACTAAACTTAAAGGCTTAGATCCATATTTTTTTGAAAAAGTAGTATTAAAGCTGTTGAATAAAATGGGTTATGGAGATTTCATTGAAACTTCAAAGTCAGGAGATGGCGGTATTGATGGAGTTATAAATGAAGATAAACTTGGTTTAGATAAAATTTACATACAAGCTAAAAGATTTAGTGAAGGTAAAGTAAGAGAAAAGGATATAAGAAACTTTATTGGTGCTATGAGTGGAGATACAAATAAAGGTGTTTTTGTAACTACCTCAGAGTTTGATGAGAAAGCCATTGAAAAAGCCAAATCTGCTCATCATAAAATTATTTGTATTGATGGAAATAAGTTAGTGCAATTGATGTATGAATATAATGTAGGACTTCAAACAAAAACAATCTATGAAATAAAACAGGTTGATGAAGATTTTTTCAATGAACAATAGATATGAAAACAATCCTCTCCCCACCATTAAAACCAAACGATAAAATCGCCATTGTTTCGCCGTCTGGCGCTATTGATTCGGCGTATATTGACGGTGCGACGGCTCGCTTAAAAGAATGGGAATTTGAGCCGATAATATTTCCTCACGCCAGAAATACATACGGTCGTTATGCCGGTACTATCGGCGAAAGAACAGCCGATTTACAAAAAGCCATTGACGATCTTTCTATAAAAGCCGTTTTGTGCAGTCGAGGCGGTTACGGCGCTATTCAGATTATAGAGAATATTGATTTCAAACCACTGGCCGCCAATCCCAAATGGCTGATTGGATTCAGCGATATTACTATTTTTCATGCCGCTTTATCGAAGTTAAACATCGCTTCTATGCACGGCATAATGGCAAAACACCTAACTGAAAACGCTTCCAACAGCAATTCGGTACGTTTGTTACATAACATGTTGACGGGAAAATTACCGTCATACTCGCTCATTTCGCACTCACTAAACAGAACAGGAGAAGCAAAAGGAAAACTAATCGGCGGAAATCTATCCGTTTTATACGGACTTCGCGGTACCAAATACGATTTTGTTCCCGAAAAAAGCATATTATTCATCGAAGACTTGTGCGAAAAACCGTATCACATCGATCGCATGATGCGCAATCTAAAAATCGGCGGAATGTTAGAAAAACTTTCGGGCTTGATTGTCGGACAATTTACAGAAATAGAAGAAGATGCATCAATGTTTAAAACAGTGTATGAAATTATTGCAGATGCCGTTTCAGATTACGATTATCCCATTTGTTTCAATTTTCCAGCAGGTCATATCGAAGAAAATCTACCACTAATAATGGGTGCCGAAATACAAATGGAAGTTTCGGAAAAAGATACAAGTATTTTCTACCAATCATAAATCTAAAATCATAAATTAAAATTACTTATCTTTGTCGGCAGATAGTAGGTCGGCTTGTCGCTGTCCCGAATTGGGAGAGAGGAAAGTCCGGGCAACACAGAGCACCATACTTCCTAACGGGAAGCTATTCGCGAGAGTAGAGCAGCGTAACAGAAAATAACCGTCCCGATTCGTCGGGATAAGGGTGAAAAGGTGAGGTAAGAGCTCACCGGTTTCGGTGGCAACATCGAAAGCCGTACGTCTTATGGGTTGTAAGGTTATGTATATCGACGCATTAGGATTGCTCGTCCGATGTCGAGGGGTAAACTGCTGGAAATTATCGGTGACGGTAATTGTAGATAAATGACAAGCATTTTCGGCTCGCCGAAGATACAGAACCCGGCTTATAGACCTGCTATTTTTTTATTAATCATTTTGTCATTCCGTGCTTGACACGGAATCTTCTCAAATTCATTGGGAGATTGCGGTTTAAGCCCGCAATGACAAGCAATAAGTATCGTTATGAACCTAAAAGAATCCTTTTCGCGCTTAGGTAAATTCTTGTCTATCGAAATTTGGCGCGTTACAGAAAACGAAGTTACGAAGGGAAAAATCCGTTCGTATAATGCATTGCGCACGCTCATTCTCACAGGGCGCGGTTTTGCGCGTGACGGCTTGGGAATGAAAGCTTCGGGATTGACGTACATTACATTGCTGGCGATTGTTCCCACATTAGCGCTGATTTTTGCCATTGCGCGTGGATTTGGATTTCAGCAAATCATAGAAGACCTGTTGGTAAGCAATATATCTGCCCAATCAGACGCGCTTGTTATTGCTTTCGAATATGTTCAATCGTACTTGGAATACGCAAGCGGTGGAGTTTTTATCGGAATCGGGATTATTATTTTAATGTTTTCTGTAATGAATCTTTTTATCAGCATAGAAAGCACATTCAATGAAATTTGGCAAGTCGAAAAATCACGTTCACTGGGACGTCAATTTGTTAATTTTCTGGCATTTGCAGTAATCATTCCCGTGGTCTTAATCGTAACAAGCGGACTTTCCATATTTATTAGCGCGCGCGTTTCGTCTATTCCGATTATCGATTTTTTCGGTCCTGTGGTAAGCTTCATTATGAGAATTACGCCATACGTTGTTAACTGTCTGTTGTTTAGTGTTTTATATTTAATAATTCCTAATACAAAAGTAAAAGCAGGAAGCGCGTTCATCGCAGGAACTCTCTCGGGAATTTTGTTTCAACTTTTTCAGTTGCTTTATATTAACGGTCAAATGTATCTAACTGCCTACAACAAGGTTTATGGCGGTTTTGCGGCGATACCGTTTTTATTGATATGGTTGCAAATATCATACATTATTTTCCTTTTTGGCGGCGAATTGGCTTTTGCTTCCCAAAACAACAAGAATTACGATTTTGAAACAGATGTAAAGAAAGTTACGCGGAGATACAAAGATTTTTTATCTATTGTTATCTTGACTCTGATTGTCAGACGATTCCAAAATGAAGAACCACCGCTTACAGCGCAAGAAATAGCATTGCAAAACCAAATACCGCTTCGCCTTGCCAACAGGCTGATAATCGGAATGCTTGATGCAAAAATCATTACCGAAGGCGCTACTGCCAATGAAAAAGTAATCACTTATCTACCTGCTTTTGATACAAATAAAATGACTGTGGGTATGGTGCTTGACCGAATGGAAAAGCTTGGTTCCGAGAATTTTAAGGTGGATAAAGAAGGTAAGTTTAGCAATATTTGGAATGTGATAACTTACATAAAAGAAACGGAAGTAAACGCAGGAAAAGATATTTTGATAAAAAATTTATAAATGAGAGAAAAAGAAATGATATTCGGCTTGCGCCCTGTTATCGAAGCAATCGAAGCCGGAAAAGAATTGGATAAAATCCTGATAAAAAAAGACTTGAACAGCGACCTTGCCAAAGAATTATTTTCAGCAATGAAAGGTTCGCAAATTCCATTGCAAAAGGTACCTGTTGAGAAACTCAATCGCTTGACAATGAAAAACCACCAAGGCGTTGTGGCGTTTCTGTCTTCCGTTACTTATCAGCATATCGAAGATATTATTCCCATAATTTACGAAGAAGGACGCACGCCATTTATCGTGGTGCTCGACGGCATAACCGATGTGCGAAATTTCGGAGCCATTGCGCGAACTTGCGAGTGCGCAGGCGTAGATGCCATTGTGGTACCTGTGCGCGGAGGAGCGGCGATTAATGCCGATGCGGTTAAAACTTCGGCAGGCGCATTGCATACTATTCCTGTGTGTCGCGAAAACAGTTTGACCGATGCGATACGCTTTTTAAGAGCTTCGGGACTTACGGTTTTTGCTGCATCTGAAAAAGCAACGGAAAATTACACAGAAGCCGATTATACCGTTCCGACAGCTATTGTTATGGGCGCAGAAGATGTGGGCATTTCGCCACAAATATTACGACTTTGCGACAATATGGTAAGTATTCCGATTTTGGGCAATATACAATCGCTGAATGTTTCGGTTGCCACAGGAATATTGACGTATGAAGTAATCAGACAAAGAAAAGAATTTTTCTAAACGCAAAGGCGCAACGACGCCAAGACGCGAAGGAAACAAGAAAAAATACTTTGCGGCTTCGCGACTTTGCGTCGTTGCGTTCAAAAAACTTTTAACTTAATGATATTGAGTGAAATTAGGATAAAACAAACGAAGATTTGATGAAATTTTACTTAGAAAAAACCCATGACCGTTTTATACGAAGATAATCATATTATTATTGTTAATAAAACCTGTTCGGAAATTGTGCAAGGCGACAAAACCGGCGATACGCCGTTGTCGGAAACAATAAAGGCTTATTTAAAAGAGAAATACAATAAGCCTGGCAATGTGTTTGTGGGTGTTACTCATCGGTTGGACAGACCTGTGAGCGGTGTGGTAGTTTTTGCGCGGACAGACAAAGCGTTGTCGCGTCTAAATGAAATGTTTAAAACACAACAGATTAAAAAAACATATTGGGCGATTGTAAAAAACAAACCACCAATGCCCGAAGGAGAACTTGTGCATTATTTGGTCCGCAACGAAAAGCAAAATAAATCGTATGCTTACGACAAGGAAGTGGAAAATTCTAAAAAATCTATCCTATCTTACAAGCAAATAGCTCAATCGGATAATTATTTTTTATTGGAAATAAACTTGCAAACAGGTCGGCATCATCAAATACGTTGTCAATTGGCAAAAATTGGCTGTCCTATCAAAGGCGATTTAAAGTACGGTTTTGCGCGTTCCAATCCTAACGGCGGCATCAGTCTTCATGCGCGTAGTGTGGAATTTATCCATCCTGTTTCAAAAGAACTTATCAGCATATCGGCGCCTGTTTCGGATGATAAATTGTGGGAAATGTTTGATTGAAGAAGAACGCAAATGACACAAAAAACGCAAATTTTCACAACATAAATAATTATTCTTTTGCGAAAATTTGCGTTTTTTGCGTTCCAAAAATACTTTTGAGACAGCCTCCCAAAGGATTATTTATGACATCACCAAATATTAAAAGGTGAATCCAAGCGATATTCCAAGCAAGAACAAAGGACCCGAAACCTTCTCTGTTACAGGAAGATATGTATCTCTGTCAATCGTGCCATAAGTCCTGTCAGACCACGCCATACCAATATACGTATTCCATGTAATTTCTGTCCACAATTCATACTGATAACCAACAATAAAAGCATAATCTATGGCTTTGAGCGATTGAGAATGAGTTGCGCTCGGTATATTGACATAAGAATCATAATCATAGCGAGAAACCGTCTGTTCGTAATTATAAAGGCGATAGCGAATGCTTGGCGCAATGTAAAATCCCTCAAAATCAATCATTTTCTTGGGATAAAGTTTAGCACTTGCGCTCAACATATAGCCCACTTTGTATTTAGTGCCTTCGCCGGAATTGAAAGGAGTTTCAATAATATCGTGCGTAGCGTAAAAAAACGGGTCGAGAAGCGTAGGACCTGCACCAACTTCAATACCAAAATAATTGCTGATTCGACGTTCATAAGTAAGCAAAAAAGCGCCTCGCACAAGCATAGATAAGTTCCATTGCACATAATTATTGATGCCCGATTTTATATCTTTATTGTTGATGGTGCGAGTAGTGTTATAAGCATCGTAAACAGTAACTGTTTGTGCCACAGAACTTAATGAGATTACAAAAATAAGTAGTACTAGTAAACTTTTTTTCATGTTTTTTGATTTTTAATATTTTTTAATTAATTTTTAAGAGTGCAAAAATATACATACATTTGTAAACTAAAAAATTTTAATCAATAAAACTATTTAATATGAAATTAAAGAAAAGCTCACTGATTGGTTTACTGTTAGTTACTGGATTTTTGGCACAAGCCCAATCCAATGTTAATGTGTCGTTCAGCCAGCCAATAAAGGCATCGAAACAGGCTGTTATTTTGAATTCGGGACAAGTAAATGACAATATTTATGTTATTAAGCTCGAAAAAAAGGAATATTCAATGCTTATTTACGATGCAAATTTGAAGTTCCAAAAAGAAGTGATGTTTAAGCCCAAAAACTGCAAAGGCGACGATTGTATTGACGACAGATTGTCTTATAAACGTTCTTTGTTCTTGAAAGACAGGATATTAATATTTTTTGAAATTTTTGAGAAAGACACGCAAAATCGCCTTTTATTTTGTCAAGCATTTTCGCTGAAGGGCGATTTTATCGGAAAATTGACACAGGTTGATAATATTCCTGCCGAAAAGAAAAGTAATTCGGGGAATTTTCTCATCGAATACAGCCGCGACAAAACCAAATTTGTGGTGATACAAGTGCCTGCATACGAAAAAAACGAAGAGAAAAAATATGGATTCAAAGTATATGACGCGAGTTTGAAAAATCTTGCAAATACTACGGTTGCACTGCCATATTTACAAAAAAACACTACTGTTCGGAATTATTTTTTGTCGAATCGGGGTGATGTTTATATGCTGCTTAAAGTGAAGTACGAAAAAGACCAAAAACAAAGAGGCGAAGATGATGAGTTTTTCTCCATTCTATCGCTCAATACTTCGGGCGATAATTCTCTTTCGGAATATAAAATACAACTTCCTCAAAAAAATATCGTGAGTGTTGATTTGCAACTTAATGACGAAACCGAAACTGTGGCTTGTGCCGGACTTTATGCTAACATCAAAACGACTGTAAAAGCAACCAAAGATATTTCCGGAGTTTTCTATGTGAATGTAGATATGAAAACCGGAAAAATGCTTTCACAAAGTTATAAAGAGCTTGATAAAGATATGGTTGCGCGTCTTTTGGGCAAAAAAGAAGGTGCAAAAGTAAAAGAAGACAAAGGTATTCAAAGCACTTTTTCAATAGAAGATTTTGCAAAATTGCCCGACGGTTCGGCTTATTTAATTGCCGAAAATAGTTTTATAAATGCAATAACCACCTGTGGTAAGTACGGTTGCGTCACTCGTTACGAATATCATTATCGTAATGTTCTCGCCATTGGCATTTCGCCGAAAGGCGAGATACAATCGCTGACAGATATTCCTAAACGTCAAATAGGCAGCAGTGTAACTCGCGTTTTCATGAAACATTTGATGATGCAAAAAGACAATAGGGTATTTATTCTTTATAACGACGACCCGAAAAATATGTCGGCAGATGCTAAAACAGTTCGCGATGTGAAACCTTTTTCAAAAGTGAATAACGGTGCATTGATATTGGCAGAACTTTTGCCGAATGGCAGTTATTCCAAAACACAAATATTTTCAAACAAAGAGAGACAAGTGGTAGCACAACCTCGCGATGGTTTCCGTTTGGAAGACGGTAAATACATCGTTCCGCTCAAAATTAAAGGCACCGATTTTGGGTTTATTCGATTGGATATTAAATAAAATAGTCAAGACCTTTACCACAAAGAATTCACAAAGCACACAAAGAATTGATATTGATTTTCAGTTCTTTGTGTGCTTTGTGTAAAACTTAGAAGTTGTTTGAGTTATTTCATCTGATAAAAAAAGCCTCGTTAGAGGCATAATATTGGTAGAAAATAGAATATCTTCTTGTAACCAAAGTTCCGTTAGGAACGAAATATGTTTTATATCTCGTTCCTAACGGAACTTGGAACGGAGGGGAAACGTTTTTTCTACCAATATTATGCCTCTAACGAGGCTGAAAAGCGAGAAAATTCAGCGCTTGATTGCATAAAAATAACTCAAACAACTTCTAAATGTTCTTAGTGGTTAAGTAGACTTTTTAGACAGTCTCTTTTTTGAAACAGTTTTTTTGAAATTCATTTTATGAAGAAAAAATATCATTACCTAAATTTTCAAATTTTATCTGCGTGAATCCGCGTTATCCGTGTCATCTGCGTTCAAATTACGAAATCACATTAAAACAAATTCAATTTATTTTTCTTTGCTTCTTCAAAACTGATGAGTTTCGCTTTGTTTTGTTGCTCTTCTTGAATGTTGACATATTCCTTTTGCAATGCCTCTACAAAATTGTATTTTGTTTTTTCGTTAAGCAGCTGCGACGCGATATATGTATTGATAGAAGCATCTTTACAATAAACCACAGGTCCTTTGTAGTTGGGCGCAATTTTTACAGCAGTATGCACTTTCGATGTGGTCGCACCGCCTATCAGTATTGGTACTTTTAATCCTGCTTTTTCCATTTCGGTTGCTACAAGGCACATTTCTTCCAACGATGGTGTAATCAATCCACTCAATCCAACAATATCTACTTTTTCTTGAATGGCTGTTTTTATAATCGTTTCGGTTGGAACCATCACTCCAAGGTCTATTACTTCGTAATTGTTGCAAGCCAAAATAACGCTAACGATATTTTTACCAATATCGTGTACATCACCTTTTACGGTAGCAATCAGGAATTTCCCGGCATTGGAGATTTCTCCGGCTTTTTTATTCGCTTCGATATGAGGTTGCAAAATAGAAACTGCTTTTTTCATAGTACGAGCCGTTTTTACGATTTGAGGTAAAAACATTTTTCCTTCGCCAAAAAGTTCGCCTACTTTGTTCATGCCGTTCATCAACGGTTTTTCGATAATTTCTACCGGATTTTCATATTTTTGCAGTGCTTCTGTCAAGTCTTCTTCAAGATAATCGGCAATGCCTTTCATAAGCGCATATTCCAATCGCTCTTCAAGGTTTTTGGCACGCCATTCCAGCGTATGAGGAGTGAGGAGCGAGGAGTGAGAAATTGAATCTTGTTGTTTCAAATTTTCGCTAAACTCAATCATTCGTTCTGTTGCATCGGGACGGCGATTCAGCACAATATCTTCTACATATTCGAGCATTTCCTGCGGAATTTCATTGTACGCAGGAAGTTCTCCCGCATTTACAATGCCCATATCCATTCCTGCCTTGCGTGCATGATAAAGAAAAACAGCGTGCATCGCTTCACGAACAGCATTATTTCCTCTAAAAGAAAACGATAAATTGCTCACGCCGCCGCTTACTTTGGCATACGGTAAGTTTTCTTTTATCCAACGTGTAGCATTTATAAAATCAACGCCATAATTATTATGTTCTTCAATGCCTGTGGCGATTGCCAAAATATTGGGGTCGAAAATAATATCTTGTGGCGGAACTTGCAGTTTATGAACCAATATATTGTATGCGCGTTCGCAAATTTCTATTTTGCGTTCGAAATTATCGGCTTGTCCTTTTTCGTCGAAAGCCATTACTATAATAGCAGCGCCGTATTGGCGTATTTTTTGCGCTTTGCGAATAAATTCTTCTTCGCCTTCTTTTAAGCTAATGGAATTAACGATTGATTTTCCTTGCACGCATTTCAATCCCGCCTCAAGCACTTCCCATTTGGAAGAATCAATCATCAACGGCAGGCGTGCAACTTCGGGCTCGGAAGCAATTAAATTCAAAAACGTAACCATTTCTTTCGTTGAGTTCAACATAGCATCGTCCATATTCACATCAATGATTTGCGCGCCTGATTCTACTTGATTTCGTGCAATGCTCAACGCTTCTTCATAATTGCCTTCGTTGATGAGGCGGAGAAATTTTTTGGAACCAGCTACGTTGCAACGTTCGCCGATTTGCAGTAGAGACGCATTGCAATGCGTCTCTACGACACGCAATTCGTCCATACCCGAAAGACACAAATCCGGACTTGGTTTCACAACAGCGTGAGGTTCAGCATTTTTTATCAATGCTTGATAAGCAGCGATGTGAGCAGGAGAAGTACCACAACAACCGCCGATAATATTTACTAATTTTTCGTCAAAATATTCCTTGATTTGTTCCGCCATTAATTCAGGCGTTTCGTCGTATTCGCCAAACTGGTTGGGCAATCCGGCGTTTGGGTGCGCACTGATGTACCAAGGCGCATTGCGGCTCAGTTCTTTCAAATAAGGTTTTAAATCTCTCGCGCCAAAAGAGCAATTTAATCCAATGGACAATATGTCGGCATGGCTCACAGATGCGATAAACGCTTTTATGGTTTGTCCCGAAAGTGTACGACCGCTTGCATCGGCAACCGTTGCCGAAAGCATAATATCAACTTTTTTACCGCATACTTTCATGGCTTTTTCAGCGGCATAAATCGCGGCTTTGGCATTCAATGTGTCGAAAATAGTTTCAATCAACAGCGTATCAACTCCGCCTTCTATCAAGGCTTCCATTTGCTCTTGGTAAGCATCAGCCAGTTCGTCGAACGTAACAGCACGAAAAGCGGGATTGTTTACGTCGGGCGACATCGAAGCTGTTTTTCCGGTTGGCCCGATAGAACCTGCTACAAAACGCGGTTTGGTTGGATTTTTTCGAGTATATTCGTTTGCCGCATCGCGTGCCAATTTAGCTGCTGCCAGATTCATTTCGCGTACATATTCGCCCATTCCGTAATCTTCCATGGAAATACGTTGCGAATTAAACGAGCAAGTTTCAATAATGTCGGCGCCTGCTTCTAAATATTGTGTATGAATTTCTTTGATTATTTCCGGTTTGGTCAGACAAAGCAAGTCATTGTTGCCTTTTAGTTGTATTTTCCAATCGGCAAAACGTTTTTCTCGATAGTCTTTTTCTTCGAGTTTATAGCGTTGAATCATCGTTCCCATAGCGCCGTCGAGAACAAGAATGCGCTTGGAAAGTAAGTTTTTTAGTATCGAATTAGTTGAATTCATTTTATATGTCAATTAATTTCCTCGTAATTTTGATACAAAAAATCATTAAACGGAAAACGTTGTACGTGAATTTCTTTTACCTTTTGATACATTAAAGCTTTCAATTCTTCGATATTCGTTTTTTCACGAGCAGAAATAAAGATACAATTTTCGTTTAACTTCGACATCCATGTTTTTTTAAGTTCTTCTAAACTAATATTTTCGCGCGCTATCGGTGTCAAATCGTCTTCGTCTTTTGGCTGATACGAAAAAGCGTCCACTTTATTGAAAACAATAATGGTAGGTTTTTCCGTTTTGTCGATTTCGTTCAACGTACTTTCCACCACAGAGATTTGTTCTTCAAAATTCGGGTGCGAAATATCCACTATGTGCAATAAAATATCGGCTTCGCGCACTTCGTCGAGCGTAGATTTAAACGACTCTATCAAATCGTGTGGCAATTTGCGGATAAAACCAACTGTGTCGGTCAACAAAAACGGCAAATTATCAATCGTAACCTTACGCACAGTAGTATCGAGCGTAGCAAAAAGTTTGTTTTCAGCAAAAACTTCGGACTTGCTCAACAGATTCATTATCGTAGATTTACCCACATTGGTATAACCCACAAGTGCAACACGAACGAGCTTTCCGCGATTTTTACGTTGCGTTGCCATTTGTTTGTCAATGTGTTTCAATTCTTCTTTGAGCAGAGCAATGCGTGTACGGATAATTTGTTTATCGCTTTCAATTTGCTTTTCGCCCATACCGCGCGACGTTACGCCACCACCGCGTTGTCTGTCTAAGTGCGACCACATACGCGAAAGACGCGGAAGCATATATTGCAATTGCGCCATTTCTACTTGCGTTTTGGCATAAGAAGTTTGCGCGCGTTGCACAAAAATTTCGAGGATAAGAATCGTTCTGTCCATCACGCGCACCTCTAATACTTTTTCGATATTGCGCAGTTGGCGAGGTGAAAGTTCATCATCGAAAATGACCAACGGAATTTCGTTTTCTTTGACATATTCTTTTATTTCCGCTAATTTCCCTTCGCCCACATACGTATTGCTGTGCGGAGTATTCAGCCGTTGCACAAATCTTTTGACAGGCAAAATCAACGATGTTTCCGCTAAAAAATCCAATTCGTCTAAATATTCATTGGTGCGTTCTTCGTTTTGCGTCGGCAAGATTAATCCTACCAATACTGCTTTGTCTTGAAATATTTCTGTTGTATTTTCTTCCATAAATGTTGAAATGATTTGCAAATATATTACAAATCTTTCATTCAGAAACAAAAAAAGCCGCTTTGGTTTTACAAAACGGCTTTGTCGGGTTCTCAATATATTACAATCTAAAAGTAATAGGTATATTGAACTTTACTTTCACAGGTTTATCGAGTTGGTATCCCGGATTCCATTTCGGCATCATAGACACAACTCTAAGAGCTTCTGCATCAAGATGCTTATCAACGCCTTTAACCACTTCAATATTTATCAACTGTCCATCTTTATCCACTACAAAACCTACAGTTACCTTTCCTTCCATTCGATTGTCGATGCTGATTTGAGGGTATTTTAGATTTTTCTTTAGAAATTTTTTCATTTCGGCATCTCCTCCCGGATACGAAGGCTGTTTACTTAAATGGAAAGGAAAGTAAATGGGCTCAGGATCGGGTACATCAACAGGTTTTGGAATGATAGGTTGCGGATTTATCGCAGTCTTAGGGTCGTCTTCGGAGCTTCCAAACAAATTTTCTCCGGTATTTTCTTCATTTCCTACTACTTTCAATTCCGGAACAAGCGGATCTAATGGCTGTGCTTCCGGTGGCGGTGGCGGCGGTTCTTCTCGTATTGTGATAGGAGTCATTCCCTCGGTATCATCTACCGACCAAATTGCCGAAAAATCGTGTATTGTTACATCTTTTTTTGCCCACTCTACCGCAATATATACCAAAGCCAACGCAACGACTAAGCCTATAAGAATAAAAGAAAGCCGTTTCTTTTCAAGTTCGGCTTTGGGTGATTTTTTCGCTTCCATTAGAATAATTATTTAAGGTTAACAAATATGCAAGACGGAAACACTCTTTACAACATTATAACGGCAACAGGCTATTGTTTAGTATAAAAATAGTGAACAAAAAAGCCGTCTTGCAAAAACAAAACGGCTTTTTAGGAAATTTAAGTTGAGATTATAGTTTAAACACAACAGGTAGTACATATTTTACTTTAACTGGTTTTCCGCGTTGTTCCCCCGGAGTCCATTTCGGCATAGCATTTACCACGCGGATAGCTTCGGCATCTAAGTGCCTGTCGACGCTTCTCATTACTTCAACGTCTGTGATTTCGCCGTTTCTGCCCACAACGAAAGTTACTACAACTCTACCTTCAACGCCGTTTTCTTCGGCAATTTTAGGATATCTGATGTTGGTGTTGATGAATTTTCTCATTGCTGCTTCTCCACCGGGGAACGAAGGCATTTTTTCTACTACAATGAAAACAGTATGCTCGTCCGGGTCGTCTTCGATTGGTGCTACTATGATTGGTGGTGGTATAACGATAGGTGTATTGTCATCAGAACTGAACGAAGGCGCATCGCGCACATCTTGTGAATCGTCTACAATTTCAAAAATTTCGCTTACCACGGGCGGTGGTGGCGGAAGGTCGGGTGGCGGTGGCGGTGGAGTAGCGTCATGTATCGTAATAGGTACCAACTCGTCATCTTCTACCACTTCTGTTATCGCAAAGTCCTCAACTATCTTAATATCTCTGTTTGTCCACTCTATTGCAATGTAAACAACAGCCAACACAATTACCAATCCGAGTAGCGTAAAAGATAGTTTTTTATTCTCCAAATTAGCGCTCGGTGATTTTTTTAATTCCATAAAATTACTATTTTTCAGTTAGAAATTCCAATTGGGCAAATGTAGTATATTTTTTGTAATGTTCTTTTTGAAAAAAGTTTTTTTTTGTCATTTTTTTTATTTTTCTTTTTCAAAAGACGTTCTTTTATAAGAAAACGGGAAAAAATACGTTTTTGTATGTGCTGCAATGAATATTTTTTTTAATTTTGACATTCCAAAATCAGTGTAAATGAGAAAAACGGCAATTATCGCATTTTTATTTCTTTTTTCTTTCATGCAAACTGCTTTTTCGCAAGCAGGCGAGGGAGTGTATCAATTCTTGTCGTTGCCGTCTTCTGCTCGTATTGCTGCTATGGGCGGAACAAATGTTTCGATGTATGGAAATGATTTGAGTGTTACGCTGCACAATCCCGCGCTGCTGAATCTTGATATGAGCAACAGCCTTTCGTTGAGCGCAACGAGTTATATTGCCGATGTTATTTTTGGCTCGGCTGTCTATGCACATAAATTAGATGAAAATAATTACTTTGGTGGCGGAATTCTTTTTACTGATTATGGAAAGTTTATCGAAACAGATGAGTATAATACGGAATCGGGACGCTTCTCTGCGTTAGATGCAGCTATTCATTTAATGTATGCGCGGAAATTGGCTGAAAAATGGGCGTTGGGCGCCACGTTAAAACCGATATTTTCTTCTTATGAACGGTATTCGAGTTTTGCGTTGGCAGTTGATTTGGGATTATCGTATCACGCAAAAGGGAGCCAATTTTCGGCAGGACTTGTGTTGAAAAATTTGGGAGCTCAATTTTCGGGTTATAATAAGGAGATTAATCACCGCGCCGAAAACTTACCTTTCAGAATAGAGGCAGGCATTACCCAAAAGTTGAAGCATGCGCCTTTTAGATATTCTGTAACGATGCACAACTTGCAACGCCGGGACTTGAGTTATGTGAACAATAAGCTTGGCTTTGGCGAAAACTTGATGCGGCACTTTATTTTTAATGTTGATTTGGTACCTTCCAACGTTTTTTACATCGCGTTGGGATACAACTATCGTCGGGCAAGAGAAATGAAAGTATTGGATAATAAAGCGTTAAGTGGTTTTTCGTTGGGCGCAGGATTGAATATAAAAATGTTCAGCGTTGATTTTGCCATTGCCAAATATCACGCAAGCAATAATTCTTTCCACCTCACTATATCGACAGATTTTAATGGATTCAAATTCTAACAAAAAAATAATCATAGCCATCGATGGGTTTTCTTCGAGCGGAAAAAGTACGATGGCGAAATGGCTGGCAAAAAAGCTTGGATACGCATACGTCGATACAGGCGCGATGTACAGATCGGTAACGCTGTATGCGTTGCGGAACAGATTGATTTCGAGCATTGGCATTGACGAACAGGCGTTGAAAGATAAGTTGGAAAATATCAAAATTTCGTTTGTACCCAATGCGGAAACAGGTGTTTCCGAAACGTATTTGAATGGCGAAAATGTGGAAAAAGAAATACGAGGATTGGAAGTTTCCAATTATGTCAGTCCGATAAGTACGTTGAAGTTTGTACGTGAAAACTTGGTGAAACAGCAACAAGAAATGGGAACGGCAAAAGGTATTGTGATGGATGGACGCGACATCGGTACTGTTGTTTTTCCCAATGCGGAACTGAAAATATATGTAACTGCGTCGCCAGAAGTAAGAGCAGAAAGACGCTTCCTTGAAATGAAAGAAAAAGGCGAAAACATCACGTTCAATGATATTTTGGAAAATGTAAAGTCGCGCGATTTTATAGACCAAAACCGCGCTGAAGGTCCATTAAAAAAAGCCGACGATGCCATCGAATTAGACAATAGTAATTTAACTATACCTGAGCAGCAAGCGTGGTTGCTTCAAAAATATAATGAAACGATGCAACATTTACAATAGTCTCAAAACTATTTGTCCACAAATTATTTTATTCTGAAAAAATTAGGTTTAATTTTAATAGTCAAAAATTATTGAATAATTTAATTTGTCATTTAATGTTTATCTTCGCGCCTTTGAGTCTTTGCGCCTTTGCGTTCAGGTAACAATCAAGCGCTTGCGCTTTTCTACTATACGCAAAGACGCTACGACACTAAGACGCAAAGATTTTATTTTATATAGAAACTTACGTTAAATAATAAAAATTTTAACACCCAAAACATCATGGAAAAAGAACAAAAAGGAAATCAAATCAACATTGAACTTTCGCCCGAAATAGCTGAAGGCACTTATTCTAATTTAGCCATCATAGCTCATTCTACGTCAGAATTCGTCATCGATTTCGTTCGGATAATGCCGGGAATGCCCAAAGCAAATGTAAAATCGCGCATCATCTTAACGCCCGAACACGCCAAACGATTACTGCAGGCACTGCAAGAAAATGTAACCAAGTTTGAAAACCAATTTGGACAAATCAAAAGTCCGTCGGGATTTATGCCGCCGATTATTGGTTTTGGTGGTGGAGAAGCTTAGAATCTTTGAATATTAATATGCTTGTTTCCCACAAAGACACAAAGAACACAACGTTTTTTTTAGTGAACTTTGTGTCTTTGTGAGATTATAAAATAAAGCGAGGGTTTGACCGTTTGCGTTCTTTTTGAAACAGATTTTTTTGCTATCAATTTCAGAATAGTAATTATTGAACTTTCAATTCCTCTCTCAAACCGACTTTTTCCCTCTCAACAGATTGAATAGCGAACAAATAATCGTTCTTAATAAATCGGCGCTTCTCATTATTTCATAAATTTCATTTATTTTTTACCAAACCATTACCCAATTGAGTAAATATAGAGTTTTTCGGGGTATCTTTACGTATGTGCTTGTAAATTATCATTTTGCATATAGCGACCTACGGTTTCCTATATCATTCAAAGTAATAAACTAATTTTTTCTTTCCCAATCTTTAACTTCACTTTTATGTATAAAACCTGCTTTATTGCAAATTAAATATGTGGAGTCATTTGTTAATTCTATTTTATAGGTATTATTTCTCATATTAGCAAAGGTCCAACCATTTTTATCTATAAAAAAACGAATCGCATATTTTCCGTGTAAAGGGTTTTTAGGAACATTAAAGAATACTGAATCGGGATTTTTGCTTATAACTTTCCAAGTACCTTTTGTATCTTTTAGATTTTCAAAAAATGTATACAGGCCTTTTCCTAAAAGCATAGGTAATTGTATGGTATCTTTTGTAATATTGATTGGCGACCAAGAAAATTGATAAATACTATCTCTTTCTATGTAAGAGTTTTCAAATTCGACATTCCAAGAACCTTGAAGTTTTTGTTGTATTGGCGACACATAAGTTTTAACAGAAATAAAAACTATTATTATAGATAATACTATGCTTGCTGTAATTATTTTATTTCTCAATAAGTGGTTTGATTGTTTGTGTTTGTGTGTCATATCTTCTAATTGCTTTTAAAATATCAGTTCCTATTGTAGTGATATTTTGATTGCCTGTATTATTTATACCTTGAAAAACAAAATTAACAATGGCTCCTATATCATTGTTGTTTTGATATTGTGGTGGAACTATGCCAACATTTATGCTTTCTTCGACAGCCTTAAATGCAATTTGCAATAAACCTTTTTCCCTCTCTATTGCATTTAAATCTTGATTAACAGAATACGCACTCCACAAATCATAAGAAACAAAGAAAGCATTCAGGGCTAACATAATACCAGCTCCTCCACGTGTAGCAGCAGGACTGCTGGTAGTATTTATATCACGTCCAACTCTCCTATCTGGCTTTCCTGTTGATTTTGCATTTTCGCCTACTGTTCTTATGGTTGTATGTCCTTGCTCTATACCAAAAGGAATGTAATCAGGGCGATCGGCAATGGGAGAATTCTGTATTTGTATTTTTCCAACTATTGTGCTAATTCCTAAATCCTGTTGTCCTGTTTGACTATTGTACGTCCAATTTTTAGGATTTAGAGAAGCGATGCGATGATTGTTTCTTGTAACTTTGTTCAAATTATTTAAATTAACACTAAATATACCATTGCCATTATATTGTATTCTTGATTTTAATACATTCTGTTCCTGTACATTATAACTTGCTTTAAGATAATTTATGTTTTTCCGGATCATGTTTCTTGCAGTAGTTGGAACAGTAAACAATAAATCGTTACCGTTGAATATGTTTCTTTCTGAAACTTCTGGTATTTCCGGTACAAACAATTTTTCTCCTGCATAGATATTCCCACGATTTGCATCATCTATATTATTTAACCTTGCCAGTTCATCAACTGTAGTATTGAATTTCTTAGACAATTTCCACAAACTATCTCCTTCCTGTACGGTATAGTTGCCATCTTTACTTGGTTTTCTTTTTAGATAAGGAACTTTTTCTTGTTCATCTGCAGTACTTGGATACATAACTTTTAATTCAGCCTTGACAGATTCATTACCAACAGCCGTTGCAATAAGCGTTCTAAATTTTGGAGTTGTACTCATGGTTATTTGTTTTTATTTGAGCGCCAACAGCAATTACTCCTGAAAAGACCGTTATATTTACAAACAAATATACGTAATTTTTTTGTATTATTCTCGTCTTTTACGAAAAAAATGCTATTGGCAGTTTTTTTAATCAGCAAAATAAAGAATAAGACAAAAGGTGTCAAAAAGGATATGTCAATATGACAGTGAAAAGTGAAAGGAGACGGATTTGTAAGCAATTATTATTTGCAAAAATTTCCGTCATTTGCGTTCTTCTTTTTTCGCTTCTTCCCAAATGATATCCATTTCTGCCAATGTCATATCGTGAAGCGATTTGCCTTGCGAAATGGTTTTTGATTCGAGGAAATTGAACCGCCGTCTGAATTTTTCGTTGGTTCTTTCTAATGCAGTATCGGGATTTACGTTATACAATCGAGCGGCATTAACGATGCTGAAAATAAAATCTCCAAATTCACTTTCCATTTTGTCTTGGTCGGCATTGGTAATTTCTGTTTTTAGCTCCAGTAATTCTTCCTGCACTTTATCCCAAACCTGTTCGCGCTGTTCCCAATCGAAACCCACGCTTCGGGCTTTGTCTTGCATTCGGTAGGCTTTTATCAAAGAAGGTAGAGAAGTCGGGACACCCGACAGCACAGTTTTATTTCCGTCTTTTTCTTTCAGCTTGAGTTTTTCCCAATTTTGCTCCACTATTTGCGAATTTTCGGCTTCGGTTGTTCCGAAAACGTGCGGATGGCGAAAAATTAATTTGTCGCACAACGTATCGCAAACATTTTTTATATCGAAATCATTGGTTTCGGAAGCTATTTCGGCATAAAAAACAATGTGCAGCAACAAATCGCCGAGTTCTTTTTTTATCTCTTGCATATCGTGTCCCAGAATTGCCTCACTTAACTCGTATGTTTCTTCTATAGTGTTGGCTCTTAAGCTCTCGAAAGTCTGCTTTTTATCCCACGGACATTTTGCCCGAAGCTCTTTCATAACGGTCAACAATCGCTCAAACGATTGTAATTTTTCATTTATGGTACTGTCCATACTCGTTTAAAAATTATTTCTTGCGTCAACATCTTCCTTAAAAATCCAATCTTTCTTTTTCAACTGAAAAGCATCATACGAAAAATCGGGTCCGTAATCTGTGTGCACTCCTTCATATTTATTGGAAGAAGGCGCCAAATGATCGAAAATGATTTGTTTTTTCTTTTTGTCATAATCCAACGACATAGAATATCGAGCGCCATATTCCAGCAGATATCTGTGGGTGGTTTTGTTTTTTCTTTTAAAGACAGGCAATCCCAACTGAACTTTTGCACCGTTGAAAGTCAAGGCGTCAATTGTTTTAAAATTGGTTAAGTCATCATTTCCCGACCAGCCGAGCAGCGTGTAATAGGTATTTTTTTTGTATGTAACGGGAATTGCCCTGTAATACAGTGCTCCATACCAATTGTTAATGGCAATGAATCGGTTGAGTTCAGGTTTGTATGCGGCATCTTTTATTTTGAAAACGGTCAGCTTGTTGTTTTTCTTGTGTTGAATAATGCAGCCGTATGTAAAAGTGCCATCAGTAAAGGGTACATTCCAAGTATATATCCGAAGCAAATTATCATCGGAATATATCTTACCTAAAAAAGACAGATTTTCAAATGGGTATTGAAATGACTTTGGGTCTTTCAAGGTTTTATGCAGCATTGTTTCTATTTGCGTGTGCAACGACAAACTTTCTTCTTTCGTAGGACTCTTTTTTAATGATTCAAACAAGGCAGATAATTCCTTTTCGGTTTTAGACAATGATTCTGCCGCACAATAAAATGAACAAAAAAGAAAGACGATTGAAAATAAGTATTTCATTGTGTTTTCAAATTTCGGTTTGATGATATTTTTGCAATCCGGTCATTGGCGATTGCTCTATTATTGAGATATTTATATTCAAATCCATCGCAACCGTCGATAATATATCGTTGAAATAATGGGCAATGGAGCCGACGAAAGCAACACGGTTATGTTTATAATCGTACTGCATTACGTTTCGCACAAAAAAATCCTCGAACGATTTGTAAATAATGTTATAAATGGGTTTATGGTGCAAATTTTCATATAAAAAAACGGCAAATTGCGCCAAAAAACGATTGGGAAAAGGTTGTTTATAAACCTTGTCCAGTATCTCGGCGGTTGTCAGATTGTATTGCGTTAAAAATTTGTTTTTCAGTCCTTCGGACAATTGATTTTTCAGTATATCTGCCACCAACCGTTTACCGAGTACTGCGCCGCTGCCTTCGTCGCCCAAAATAAAACCAAGCGGCGAAACATTTTCTTTAATCTCGCGCCCATTGTAAAAACAAGAATTCGAACCTGTTCCCAAAATACACGCAATGCCTTTTTCGTTGCCGAACAACGCTCGCGCTGCGCCCAACAAATCGTTATTTATTTCTATAACGGAATTTTCGAAAATAGATTGTATTGCCGAACGGACTATTTGCTTTTTATCATCGAAATGGCAACCGGCGCCGTAAAAATAGACATGTTTAATATCGTAACTGTCTGTTTGTGGTTTCAAATGCTGCTGTAATTCTTGCTGTATATTTTCTGTCGACTGATAAAAAGGATTTATTCCCGAAGTTTGGAACTCGGTTGTTTTGTTAGCATTGTCAATATGTCTCCAAGATGTTTTTGTAGAGCCGCTGTCAGCAATTAGAATCATAGATTTCTGTTTAATTCTATCACAAAGATAAAAAATAATCCTATTTTTGTAGTGCTAAAATAAGATTATGTTTAGAAGTATTATTTTTTGCTTTTTGTTTCTTTTCGTTTTTGTGTTGAAAAACAACGCGCAAGCTTTTGATTTTGAAGATGATATTGAATTGATAGTTTGGGATTTGATGCTGCCGGAACAAACACCGGATGCCAAAATGGAATTGATTTCTTTTGCAAAAAAACACTTAGGCGCGCCTTATAAATATGGTGGCGCAACGCCCAACGGGTTTGATTGTTCGGGATTTGTTTTCTTTGTTTTCAATGAATTTGGCAAAACGCTTCCTCGCTCCAGCCGTGATATTGCCCGAATAGGCGAAAAAATTAATCGGCAAGATTTGCAAATAGGCGATTTAGTCTTTTTTGAAGGTCGCACGCGCAACGGAGTTGTTGGACATGTCGGCATTGTTACTAATATCAACAACGACGATATTTTTTTCATACACGCCTCAACAAACCGAAATATCATTGTTTCGAGTATGAAAGAAGGATATTACGCCGTTAGGTTTTTATTGGCAAAAAGAATTGATATGTAAAGTTTCCCACAAAGACACAAAGTTCACTAAGAAAATTTTGTGTTTCTTTGTGCCTTTGTGGGAAACAAATCTAAAATCTAGAATTAATATGATAAACTGCTTTATTCCCTATCAAAATCCCGAACAAGTAAACCAAACCGTTCGCGAATTGCAACAATCTGCTTTGGTAAATAAGATATATTTATTGAGCAGTGCGCCCAATCCCGTTGCGATTGGTGGCTACGAAATTATCAACGTAAATAATCTTACGAGCAGTGATACCATAAAAAATATTGCCCAAAAATCCGGTGCTGAATTTTCGCTTATTTACACCAAATATACAAATTTGAAATTAGGGCAATATGCGTTAGAAAGATTTTGCAAAGTGGCAACTGACACACAAGCTGGAATGGTTTATGCAGATTATTATCAGATAATTGACGGCGTTTCAACTTCGCTTCCGACCAACGATTATCAATTTGGAAGCATACGAGATGATTTCAATTTTGGGTCGGTATTGTTTTTTAATGCCTCAACCTTGAAAAAAGCAGTGTCCAAAACAAGTATTCAATATCCTTATGCCGGACTTTATAACTTGCGTCTAAAAGTTTCGCAGCAAGCGGAACTTATACACATCAACGAGTTTCTGTACTCAGAAATAGAAAACGACACGCGCAAAAGCGGCGAAAAGCAGTTTGATTACGTTGACCCGAAAAATCGTGATGTTCAAATAGATATGGAAATCGCTTGCACTGACCATTTGAAACAAATAGGCGTATATTTACCGCCGCAATTCAACGAAATCAATTTTGATGATAATACTTTTGAGTACGAAGCGTCTGTTATTATTCCCGTAAAAAACAGAAAAAAGACATTAGAAGGAGCCATTTTATCTGTATTGAAACAAAAAACAACATTCAACTTCAATTTGATTATAATCGACAATCATTCTACGGACGGCACTTCTGAACTTATTGCCGATTATGCAAAAAAAGACAAATGCGTGATTCATGTTATTCCTCAACGCCATGATTTAGGAATTGGCGGTTGTTGGAATGCCGGAATTGACAGACCGGAATGCGGCAAATTTGCTGTACAACTCGACAGCGACGATGTGTATCAAGACGAAAACACGCTGCAAAAAATCGTAAATGCTTTTTATGAGCAAAAATGCGCCATGGTAGTTGGCTCTTACACAATGACCAATGTTGATTTGGAAGTGATTCCGCCCGGATTGATTGATCACAAAGAATGGACGCCCGAAAACGGCAGAAACAATGCACTGCGAATTAACGGTTTGGGCGCGCCGCGAGCATTTTACACGCCTTTGCTACGAGAGATAAAAGTGCCTAATACAAGTTACGGAGAAGATTATGCGCTTGGTCTTCGCTTCAGTCGCGAATACCAAATCGGGCGAATTTACGAATCCGTGTATTTTTGTCGCCGTTGGGAAGGAAACTCTGACGCTGCATTAGACATTACAAAAGTCAATGCCAACAATGCTTACAAAGATAAAATCCGCACAATAGAAATGAAAGCAAGGAAAGATATTAATTGATATTAGGATATTTATTGATATTTGCTCCTTGCAGTCGCGATATTAAGATAGTCGTTCAATACAATAAATATCTCAATATCAACTAGTATCTATCAATATCCTAATATCTATAAGTATCGCCGAAGGCAAATATCAATGAATATCTTTTTTGTCCTTTCGTGCCTTCGCGCTTTATTCAATTACCGGTAACTCTCTCATTTCTTTTTCGGGACCTTGTGGAGAGAAAATAAATATCTGTTCGATGGTTTCACTACTTCTGTTTTCGTGGTAATGCGTAACACCTGCCGGAATAAAGATACAGTCGCCTTCGGATAATCTGTATTCGGCGTTTTCGGTAACAGCATAAACTTCGCCTTTGTGAGCAAAAACCACTTCTTCTACGACGCGTGTGTGCGTTACGGTTCGTTCTCCGGGCTCGATAATGACAGTTCCGATAGTCAGATTTTTCAATCCTTTTTCGTCGTCTAACAACAATTTGCAGATACATCCTTTACCGAATTGTCGTAACGGAGCCTTTTCATTTTTGATTAATAATGGTTCCATTATTGCTATCCCTTTATCAAATTAATAAATTCTTCGCGAGTTTTTTCCTGCTGAAAAACACCGGTAAAATCGGAAGTAGTGGTAATAGAATGTTGCTTTTGCACACCGCGCATTTGCATACATAAATGCTGTGCTTCAATCACAACCATCACGCCAAGCGGCTTCAATGTCTGCTGAATGCACTCTTTTATTTGAGTAGTAAGACGTTCTTGCAGCTGCATACGATGCGAAAAAACATCTACAATTCTGGCAATTTTACTCAATCCCGTAATGTGTTTATTCGGAATATAGGCAATATGAGCCTTGCCGAAAAAAGGAAGCAAATGATGTTCGCACATCGAATAAAAATCAATATCCTTCACAATAACCATTTGCTTGTAATCTTCGGTAAACATAGCCGAACGGATAATTTCTTCGGGATTTTGTTCATAACCATGCATCAAAAATTGCATCGCTTTGGCGATTCTAACCGGCGTTCTGATAAGTCCTTCGCGCTGCGTATCTTCGCCTAAAATTTCGATTATCTTTTTATAATGGTAAGCTAATTCTTCTGTTTTATCAATCATAATTTAAGTTAACGAGTAAACAAGTAAACGAGTTTTTAAGTTCTGTCAACTTGTTTTCTATTTTATTTATCTGATTGGAATTCTAACTTCGTCTTTCACAACATAAAAGCGGTCGCGTATATCGGGAAATTCTTTTTTCAGCGATTCTAATAATATATTGGCTTCCTGCTGTGTCTTGAAATCGCCTACTCGCACTCTCCAAAATGGAGAAGAAAAAGAGATGTAAGTACCTGCATCTGGAAATCTTTCTTTTACTTCGGCTTCTAATCTAAACGCCTCATCTTTCGAAACTTTTGGAGCGTTGCTTGAATATATTTGCACTCTAAAACCGCTTGTCTGAATAAAATCTTTGTCGCCTTTTTTCTTGTTTTCTGCCGCGCGAGTTGCCATAATATCAATCAAACGCGAGTCTTGATGAACTTTGACTGCACCATTTGATGTTAGTTTATCGAAAAAGAGAAAATCACTTTCCGACTGCGCTTTCAACAAAAAAGAAAATAAACACACAAACGCAGCAATACATAAAAAATATTTCTTCATAATCAAAAAATGTTTTTTACAAAGGTAGAAAATTAATTTGGAATGAAAAATGGTGGACAAAGAATTCATACATTGTTGATATTTGTTATCTTTGTAGTTGTTAGGTGTAAATTAATAATTGGGTAAAATATAACATTTTAAAAGAATTGTTTTGAAACAAATGAAAAAACACACCATCATCGTAGCAGGCGGAAAAGGACTGAGAATGAACACAAATCTACCAAAACAGTTCATTGCCGTAAAAGGAGAACCTATTTTGATGCACACCATTGATGCTTTTTTTCGTTACGATAATCAGATACAAATCGTAGTTGTTTTGCCCGAAAGCGATATTTCTTTTTGGAAAGAGTTGTGCACAACACATTCTTTTTCAATCCATCACGAAATAGCTATCGGTGGCGAAACGCGGTTTGATTCCGTGCAAAACGGATTGAAAAAAATAAACGACGAAGGATTGGTTGCCATTCACGACGGTGTGCGTCCGTTTGTGTCGAATGAAACAATTCAACGCTGTTTTCAAACAGCTGCCGAAATAGGAAATGCCATACCTGCCGTTGAGTTGGTTGATTCTATCCGAAAAGTAGAAAACGAGTGGAATGTTGCGGTCAATCGCACTGAATATAAACTGATACAAACGCCACAGGTTTTTGACGTAAAAAAAATAAAAGACGCTTATAAAACAGCTTCTGCTGAAAGTAAATCAATGTTTACCGACGACGCGAGCGTTTTTGAATTTGCAGGAAACACGATTAATTTAGTAGAAGGAAACCGCGAAAACATAAAGATAACAACCGCCTTCGATTTAATTGTTGCTGAGGCGATATTAGAATTTAATTTATAGATTGCTTCGTTCCTCGCAATGACGGAAAAGCAAAAGAAGCGCGTCATTGCGAGGAACGAAGCAATCCAGAGATGTATAAAAATCTTGAATTATACTACTGACATAAAGTTTCTTCCCGGCGTCGGACCAAAAAAAGCCGACATCTTGAAAAAGGAATTGGACATTGATTCAATTGAGGATTTGCTGTATTATTTCCCGTATAAATATGTGGATAGAAGTCGGATTTTCTACATTCACGAGTTGGCGGGAAATATGCCTTATGTGCAACTGAAAGGCAAAATTTCATGCTTTGAAACCGTCGGCGCAGGCAAAAATATGCGCTATACTGCACAACTTTCCGACGGCACAGGAAGTGTTGAACTCGTTTGGTTTAAGGGCATTAACTACATCAAAGATAAATACAAGGACGGCAAAGAGTATCTGGTTTTTGGGAAGCCTGCGCCGTTTGGCAGTCGTTACAATATTGTTCACCCCGAAATAGAAGAATCTACCGCCGAAAATGAGAAACGAAACATCGGTTTGCAGGCGTTGTACAATACCACCGAAAAAATGAAAAGCAGTTTTTTGAATTCAAAAAATATGCAAAAAATTATTTTTTCGGCTGTACAACAAATTGTTAACAGTCCGCTAACCGAAACATTGCCTGCTTATCTTATCCAACAAAATAATTTGTTGCAACTCAATCAAGCGATTATAAATATTCATTTTCCACAAAGCGTAAAGCTATTAAATGAAGCGCAACACCGTCTGAAATTTGAGGAATTATTTTACATTCAATTAAGCATTTTGCGAAAAGCGAAACAGCGAGAACAGAGTTTCAAAGGTTTTATTTTCCCAAACATCGGACATTATTTCAATACTTTTTACGAAAAGCACTTGCCTTTTGAACTCACAAATGCTCAAAAACGAGTATTAAAAGAAATAAGAGCAGATGTAAGAACAGGCAAACAAATGAATCGCTTGTTGCAAGGCGATGTTGGCAGTGGAAAAACGCTTGTTGCGCTGATGAGTATGTTGATGGCGATAGACAACGGTTTTCAAACCTGCATGATGGCGCCGACAGAAATTTTGGCTATACAACATTATGAAGGTATCAGCAAACTGCTTGAAGGTCTTGATGTTAATGTCGCTTTATTGACTGGCTCGACGAAGAAAAAAGAACGCGACATCATTCACGAACAATTAAAAAACGGCGAATTACATATTCTTATTGGAACGCATGCGTTGATAGAAGAAGTGGTTGTTTTCAAGAATCTCGGTTTGGCGATTATTGATGAACAGCATCGTTTTGGTGTCGAACAACGCTCTAAATTGTGGCGAAAAAACAGCAATCCGCCGCACGTGTTGGTTATGACGGCAACGCCGATTCCGCGAACGTTGGCGATGACTATTTATGGTGATTTGAGTGTTTCGGTTATCGATGAACTTCCGCCAGGCAGAAAACCGATACAAACGTATCATTATTTCGACAATAAGCGCAATTCGTTGAATCGTTTCCTCAGAAAAGAGATAGAAGAAGGACGGCAAATTTATGTCGTATATCCGCTTATTCAAGAATCAGAAAAAATGGACATGAAAAATCTTGAAGAAGGTTTTGAATACATGAAAGAAGCTTTTCCAGCACACAAAATCAGCATGGTGCACGGCAAGATGAAACCGTCGGAAAAAGAAGCTGAAATGAAACGTTTTGTATCGCGCGAAACGCAAATTATGGTGGCGACAACGGTAATAGAAGTTGGCGTGAATGTGCCGAACGCTTCGGTTATGGTTATCGAAAATGCGGAACGTTTCGGGCTTTCGCAACTGCATCAGTTGCGCGGACGCGTTGGCAGAGGCGCCGACCAATCGTATTGTTTGTTGATGAGTTCGTTCAAAATTTCTAACGATACGCGCAAGCGTCTGCAAATAATGGTGCAAAGCAATGATGGTTTTGAAATAGCCGAATCTGACCTCAATATGCGCGGTCCGGGCGATATGGACGGAACTTTGCAAAGCGGATTGCCGTTTAACCTAAAAATAGCAAACTTGGCGCAAGATGCTCATTTGTTGCAATTTGCGCGCAAAATTGCTATGCAAGTATTGGAAATTGACCCACAATTAACGAAAGATGAAAATTATATTCTTGTCAAGCAGTTGGATAAATTGACGAAAGGCAAAGTTAATTGGAGTCAGATTAGTTAATTCAATAGAACGCAAATTACGCAAAAAGCGCAAATTTTAGCTTACGCTGACCGTTGGTTCGCAAATCAATTCTTGTCATTGCGGGCTTGACCCGCAATCTCCTAAAAAACAATTATAATAATAGAGTAATTAAAAAAATAGTTGTAGTTTTGTTTTCAGTTTATAAATAATTTTAAAAATAGAATTGCCTATGAAGTAAAAGCGTAAAATAATACGCACGTTTTAAAATATTGGAAAAGCGTTTAGCTTATATTCTTGTATTGAATCTTCGACACATTCAAAACACAAAAAATAACAAACAAAAAGTAACCAAGAATGAAGTAAAGACGCTCACGCTGCTTGCGTGGGCTTTACTCATTTATTTGGTTACTAGGTAGTCGAAGACCTCAATACAGATATTCAGAGTTTTGTCCGCGCTTTTTTATGTGCGTATGTGAAATATTTATTAAGGGCAAGGCGTAACTGAAAAGCCATACGAGTAGGAAAATCTTAAAAATTTGTTTTTATGAAGATTTTAAAATTAGTAACATTTGTAGTGTTGAGCTTATTTCTTTTTGCAGGATGTAGCAATGATGACGATAACGGATATGTTGGAACACGAGACGATTTAATCGGAACGTGGTCGCAAACTCACGCGAAAGGTTATGTAGTAGCAGATGAAATGAGGATTAATTACGACCAGCGTTTTGACGAAGGAGTTCTTCAATGGACTTTTTATCAGAATGGCACAGGAAGTGCGAGTATCAATCATCCTTATCTTTCAGGATTTGGCACTTTTACTTGGACTTTTGAAAATGGTGAAATAACAATCTTCGGACGTTATGATACCATATTCGGGAAAGTGCTTAAACTGACTTCTACTGCATTAGTATTTGAATGTGATTTGGAACAAAGAGAACAGTACGAAAAAGTTACATGTGTTAGATATTGATTTTTTATAACTTAATTTTTTAAATAATTTTTAATATGAAAAAAATAATTTTAATTTTAGTTTTATTTGTAATTACGATGAATGTTTCTGCTCAATATAGACGTTCATCGAACGGAGAATTTCGCTTAGGTATAACAACGGGTTTAAACTTCTCTAATATGAATATTAAAGAAGACGGTAAAAATACCGACAATAATTATTCTGCTAAAACAGGATTTAAAATAGGTGCAATAGCAGAATATGCATTTAATGACTATTTTGCATTATCGCCCGAATTAATTTTCACTCAAAGAGGTTTTAAAGAAAAAGTTTCTGAGTCTTATTATGGCATGACAATGTCTGGTGAAGCGAAAATGAACATTAATTATTTTCAATTGCCTGTTCATGCAGTTGTAATGTATCCTATCAATAAAAATCTTAAAATAAAGGGAATTGTTGGTCCTTATTTTGGTTATGCTTTTTCGGGAAAAATAAAATCGGAAGCAACAATAAAAGGAAGCGGTATGTCAACATCTGCCGATAGTGAAGAAAAATTAAAATTCGGTTCGGGAGAAGATGAAGTAAATCCTTTTGATATAGGTTTAACCATTGGTGCAGGAATTGAATTTTCTTCTTTCTTTTTTCGACTTCAATATGATTTTGGTTTCGGAAATTTATCGAATGATGACTATTCAACAGTAAAGAACCGTAATTTCGGATTGTCAATAGGTTATCTTTTTAGTTTCAACTAAATAAAATGACTTTTTGAAATACAGGTAACAAAGCCACAAAGTTTTCTTAGTGAACTTTGTGGCTTTGTGGGAAATACTTATGTTTACTTCGTCATTTGGTCAACAGCTTCGACCAATCGTACAAATTCTTTTTGGTAACCATGTTCATCTTTTCCGATGCCCGATTTGGCAAGTTTTACCACATCTTGATACGTGCCGTTTCCTTTAAAATCCGAATCTTTTAGCAGTTGTCCGAACATCGCAACGCTCATCGCAAATTGAAAATCTTTCGACGGTTGTTTGTTGATTTCATTGACATAAACAGGAATTTCCATTTTTTCGCTTTTATCGCTGTTCGGTTGTTTGTAACGAAGTTTTACGGTTAATAATTCATTGGAATTCGATGTGGCTTGTTGCGGTTTTTCTTGTTGATATTTTAATTTATCCACTCCGCCAAAAGTGTTTTCTACACCAACGGGAATAATTTCGTACAGTGCTGTAACTGTGTGTCCTGCGCCCAAATCGCCAGCATCTTTGGTGTCGTCGTTAAAATCTTCTTTGTTGAGTATACGACTTTCGTAACCAACTAAACGATACGCATTTACATACGCAGGATTAAATTCAACTTGTATTTTCGCATCTTTGGCAACGGTGTACATTGTTCCGCCAAACTCATTTACCAACACTTTGTTTGCCTCCTGAATATTTTCTATGTAAGCGTAATTTCCGTTTCCTTTTTGCGACAAAATTTGTAGGCGATTGTCTTTGTAATTTCCCATTCCATAGCCTAAAACTGTTAAGAAAACACCTGTTTTACGTTTTGTTTCGATGAAATTTTCTAATTCTTGCGGACTCGAAATGCCGATATTAAAATCGCCGTCGGTACAAAGAATAATGCGGTTATTTCCGTCTTTTATAAAATTCTTTTCGGCGATTTTATATGCTCGTTGAATGCCGTCGCCGCCTGCTGTTCCGCCCGAAGCGTACAATTTATCAATCGCGTCCATTATGGTTTGTTTATCGTTTGCCGAAGTCGATTGTAACACTTCGTGTACATTGTTTGCATACGTTACAATGGCAACGCGGTCTTTGTCGCGCAAATTGTTCAACAACAATTTCATCGACGATTTTACCAACGGCAGTCTGTTGGGCGAATCCATTGAACCCGAAACGTCAATCAAAAAAACTAAGTTCGCTTGTGGAAGCTGTTCGTTTGGAATTTCTTTTGCTTTTACACCGATGCGTACAATCTGATGTTTGTTGTTCCAAGGACACTGAGCCGTTTCAGTCATAATATTTATCGGATGCTTGCCTGTCGGATTTTTGTATTCGTATTTGAAATAATTCATCATTTCCTCAATGCGCACAGCATCTTTGGGTGGTAATTGCCCTTGATTAATGATTCGGCGCACATTGCCGTATGATGCCGTATTAACATCAAGTCCAAACGTTGACAACGGTTGGTCAGTTGCGCTTTGAAAGCGGTTTTCTTTATAACTATTGTATTCTTCCGAATTCATTGAATCGTAGTAATGAAACTGTGGACTATGATGTACAATAGGCATGTGCGGAGGAACTCTTCCTATTGTTTTTTCAGCCGAAACCGAAGCAACAGCACCTGTCAAATCGCTTCTCCGTGCACTACCATAACCAATAGCTGCAACTTCGGCATTGTCTGCCACCATGTATTCATCTGCTACTGCTGATATTTCCATATTGTAAGCAATCGAAGGTGGCGGTGGTGGAATTATAGACACAGAAATATTCTCATTTTTCATTGCTATTTCTTCGTTTGCTATTTTTTCATCTTGAATAACCACAGCATCAACCAACTGTTGCTGTTGTTTTATTTCCGTTTTTTGCGATACAGTTTTGTTGTCACTTGTTTTTGTATTGGCACAAGCCAAAAGCAATAAGCAGATAATCAATTGAATAACTGCTTGAAATTTCATTCTTTTCGTTTTCATAATTGTATTTTTTAAAAATTAAAAATATTTGTTTTCCTATTAGATGTCTTTTATTTTCAAATTCCATAAATCGGGTTGATATTTTTTTTATTTTTGTGAAATAAAAAAACACAAAAAGCATAAACCATTGAATTTCAACAATAAAATATCGAAACTTTCTAATGAAGAATTATTAAAGATTTTTCAGGAAGAAGGCGATATGGTTGTTTTCGGCGAATTATACAAACGTTATATTCCGCTTTTATACGGGTTGTGTTTGAAATATTTGGAAGATAAAGACGTTGCTCACGATGCTGTGATGGATTTATTCGAAAGTCTGTCGGGAAAAATAGCGCAATATGAGATTAAGAATTTCAATACATGGTTATACAGCGTGGCAAAAAATCACTGTTTGCAGTTGTTGCGCAAAGAAAAAAATATTTTTTTCGTAAAAATGGAAGATACTTTTATGGAAAATGAAGATAATTTTACTCTAATAGATAAACCGCAGACAGAAGAGGAAATTTCGGCATTGACATATTGCATCGAAACGCTGTCGGGCGAACAAAAAATCAGCATACAATATTTTTATTTAGAAGAAAAATCGTACGCCGATATTGTTGACCTAACGGGATTTGCGATGAATAAAGTAAAAAGCTATATTCAAAATGGAAAGCGGAATTTGAAAAGTTGTATCATTAAAATATTGAATAATTGAATTTAAAAGATTACATACAAGGAAAACGCAAAGGGAAAGAAGCTAATCGCTTGGAACGAGAAGCGATGAACAATCCTTTTTTGCAAGATGCGATTGATGGTTTTGATGCTGTCGATGGCAATCACTTGTCTACAATCGAAATGTTGGAAAAACAAATTGAAGGAAAAACAGAGCGAAAGAAAAACCGTATTGTTCTTTTCCGCTGGCAGATGTTGGCAGTTGCGGCTTCGGTAATAATTTTGTTCGGTGTGAGCAGTTTGTTGTTTTTACAACCGCTGACAATGGAAACTCATTATGAAACGGCACAAGAATTATCGTTGCCTACCGAAAAGCAAATCGAAAACATGGAACTTGCTCTTGCCAATAAAGAAGATGAAACGAAACAGGAGGAAATGATTCCGCCGCCACCGATTGCTTACAATATTCAAGAGATTAGTATTGTGGCGAATGAAGATGCAATGGAAATGCTGGACGAAATTCAAGTTGTAGATGTAGATATGAGTGTTGCTCGTCGCGACTTAACAGGCGCTATCGCTTCTGTTAGTGCAGAAAACATGAAACAAGGTGTTGTAACATCTTCTGAGCAATTGTTGCAAGGAAAAGTAGCTGGACTTTCGGTTACACAAGCTCCGCAGGCTTCAAAAGAAACAAGGTTGCGAGGAAACCTTTCGGTATCAGAAGAAAAGAAAGTCAGCGGAATTGTTCTTGACGAACGTGGCGAACCTTTAATCGGCGCAAGTATTGTTGTAGAAGGCACTACGATTGGCACAATTACCGATATTGACGGAAAATATGAATTGACTATTCCGCCCAATGGTAAAATTATAGCCAGTTATGTTGGTTGTCAATCAAAAGAGATTAAAAATCAACAATTTAACAAAACGATATTAACGCCCGAGTCGCTTGCTTTAAATGAAGAAGTGGTAGCTGTCGGATATGGAACTGCGCGCAGAAGCAATTTGACAGGCGCTGTTGCTTCGGTTTCTGCAAAAAGTGCGAAAGAAAAGTCAAGTAAATTTGATAAAGAAAGTTTTCTCAAATATTTTGAAGAAAACCGTCGACAAGATATTTGTCAAGGAATCGAATTAAAATTTCGAGCAGAGTTTTATATTGATGAAAAAGGTGTTCCTTTTGATGTGGAAATCGAATCAAACTGTGAAGCTTTTCAAGACGAATTTATATATTGGTTAAATAAGTCGCCGAAATGGACAGTGAAGCCGAATGAGCTAATAGTAATAGAACGCAAATAACGCAAATTTTCACAAATTTCTGTCATGCTGAACTTGGTTCAGCATCTCCTAAATAATGATGAGATTGCGGGTCAAGCCTGCAATGACAAGAGTTAATTTGTGGAAATTTGCGCTTTTTGTGTTATTTGCGTTCTAAAATTATTTGTCTTTTACGCGCTCCACATAAGAACCATCAGCAGTATTTACTTTGATTTTTTCGCCTGTGTTAATAAACAATGGAACACGCACGGTCGCACCTGTTTCAACGGTTGCAGGTTTAGTTGCGTTGGTTGCTGTATCGCCTTTCAATCCTGGTTCAGTATAAGTAATTTCAAGCACAACCGTTATCGGCATTTCGGCAAAAAGAATTACATCTTCGTCGGCGTGAAGTACCACTTCCACAATGTCGCCTTCTTTCATAAATTCCACTCCGCCAATTTTTTCTTTTGCGATAGAAACCTGCTCAAAAGTTTCTTGATTCATGAAATTATATCCCATATCATCTTGATACAGATATTGATACGGACGATGTTCAATTCTTACTTCGTCTAATTTTACTCCCGAACTGAATGTGTTTTCCAAGATACGACCTGTTTCGATGTTGCGCATTTTGGTGCGGACAAAAGCGGGACCTTTTCCCGGTTTTACGTGAAGAAATTCTACGATAGAATAAAGTCCGTTGTTGAACTTGATGCACATTCCGTTTTTGATGTCTGCTGTTGTAGCCATAAGTTAATTTACGATTTTAGATTTACAATTTTTGGATTTACCAATGAGGCGCAAAAATAAAGTTTATTTTTGTAAATTTAAAATCGTAAATCCAAAATTGTCAATTATTTTCTCTATTACCTGTGGAAAATTTTCATATTCCAACGCATGAACTTTCATTGCCAGCGATTCTGCCGTGTCTGTTGGAAGCACATCACACTTCGCTTGAAAAATAATTTGTCCGGCATCATACAATTCATTGACATAATGTATCGTAATGCCCGATTCCTTTTCTCCGTCAGCAATTACAGCTTTGTGAACATGCGCGCCATACATTCCTTTTCCACCATATTTTGGCAACAGTGCCGGATGAATGTTAATGATTTTATTCGGATAAGCATCTATTAAATTAGTCGGAATTTTCAACAAAAATCCGGCTAACACGATAAAATCAATTTGATGCTCTTTCAATATATTTAATACATTGTCGGTTTCTTTCAATTCTTTTGATGTGAAGCAAATGCTTGGAACACCAAGCCTTTTGGCGCGTTCGTGAATACCTGCGTTTTCTTTGTTAGAAAGAATAATCGGAAAACAAACATCGTTTCTTCTCGAAAAATATTTGATGATATTTTCGGCGTTACTGCCTGATCCTGATGCAAAAATAGCTATGTTCATGGTGTTTAATAATTTTATATTCAAAAATTAAGGCTGAAAACCTTTTTAATTTAGCCCAATGCAAGCGAAGCGGTGCGTTAATAGAATCCACATCATTTTCGCCCTGAAAGGGCAGATAAATTTTTTATTGTAGAGACGTTGCACGCAACGTCTCTAATTTGTTTTTTACCCAAGGCGTTGCCGTTGGGCTGTATTAAAAAAGGTTTTCAACTTAAAAATCCCATTGCGGCAGACATATTGTCTGTCCGCTCATTATCTAAAAGAACTTAAAGTCAGATAAGACTACTTTCTTAAAAATCCCCAAATTCTGCACACTTTAAAAGAATTTGCGCAAAAAGTAAAATTATTTTGTTAAAAAAAGTTTTTATATCAAGAAAATGTTGTTTCTTTGCAGTTGCAAAATTAAAAACTAAAATTTAATTATTAACTAAAATTTTACAATTATGTCAGACATTGCATCAAGAGTTAAAGCGATTATCGTAGAAAAATTAGGTGTAGAAGAATCAGAAGTAACACCACAAGCGAGCTTTACTAACGATTTAGGAGCAGACTCTCTTGACACCGTAGAGTTGATTATGGAATTCGAAAAAGAATTCGGTATTTCTATTCCGGACGACCAAGCTGAAAAAATTTCTACTGTAGGCGACGCTATCACTCATATCGAAGCCGCAGCAACGAAGTAATTTAAGTTTTATGAATTGTCTAAAAATTTTCATTAATGGGAATTTTTAGACAATTTTTTGCTTTTTTCTTAACTTTAAAGGAAATATGGAATTAAAAAGAGTAGTGGTAACAGGTTTAGGAGCCGTTACACCGCTGGGCAATTCAGCTCCCGAATTTTGGGAAAAATTAGTTGCCGGCATTAGCGGATCCGCGCCTATAACCAATTTCGATGCATCAAAATTCAAAACACGCTTTGCTTGTGAAGTAAAAGACTTTGACCCCAATCAGTATTTTGATCGTAAAGAAGTCCGCAAGGTTGACCGATATACACAGTTTGCTGTGGCGGCGGCTAAAGAAGCCATCGAAAACAGTGGCTTGGATTTGGAAAAAATCGATAAAGATAACGTGGGCGTTATTATGGCTGCCGGTATCGGCGGCATATCTACTTTTGAACAAGAAGTAGGATATTATTTTTCGCACGAAGAAGACGGACCAAAATTTAATCCGTTTTTCATTCCCAAAATGATTTCGGACATTGCCGCCGGACAAATCTCTATTCAATACGGTTTTAGAGGTCCGAATTATTCAACGGCGTCGGCGTGTGCTTCTTCGACCAATGCTCTTATTGATGCCTATAATTATATCCGTTTAGGACAAGCCGATATTATTTTGGCAGGCGGAGCAGAAGCAGCCATTACGCCAAGCGGCGTGGGCGGTTTCAATGCCTTAACGGCATTATCAACTCGCAACGACGAACTCGAAAAAGCATCACGCCCGTTTAGCAAAAGCCGCGACGGATTTGTAATCGGCGAAGGCGCCGGTTGCATCATTCTCGAAGAATTAGAACACGCCTTGGCTCGCGGTGCAAACATTATTTGCGAAATGGTAGGCGGCGGATTATCTGCCGATGCTTATCATATGACTGCCACGCATCCCGAAGGACTTGGCGCAAAATTGGTGATGAGCCGTGCATTGAAAGATGCGAACTTGAAACCCGAAGACATTGATTATATCAACGTTCACGGAACATCAACGCCTGTTGGCGACGTGTCGGAAGCAAAAGCTATCAAAGATTGTTTTGGCGAAAGTGCATATAAATTGAACATCAGTTCTACCAAATCGATGACCGGACACTTGCTCGGAGCTGCCGGAGCAATCGAGGCAATGGCTGCAATTTTAGCTGTGCGCGACAACATTGTGCCGCCAACCATCAACCATGAAGAAGGCGATGATGATGAAAAAATTGATTATAGTCTCAATTTCACTTTCAACAAAGCGCAAAAGCGTGAAGTGAGAGCTGCGCTGTCGAATACGTTCGGTTTTGGTGGACATAATGCAAGTGTAATTTTCAAGAAATTTACGAAATAAAACGTGTATAAAAATCTTGTAACAAATTTAAGGCTCTTTGTGCGAGGCAAGCATAAAGGGCCTTATTTGCGCTTTCGCAATATATTGGGATTTGTTCCCAATAACATTTCTTATTATGAAATGGCGTTCATTCATCGTTCTTCGGCAATCCGTAAAAATGGCGAATACGTCAACAATGAGCGTCTTGAATTTCTTGGCGATGCGGTGCTTGGAATGGTCATTGCCGATATGCTATATCGACATTACGACCATCAAAAAGAAGGATTTTTATCTAATACTCGCTCCAAAATTGTGCAACGTGAAACATTGAATCGTGTTGCCGTCGAAATCGGGTTAGACAAACTTATTGTTACTTCAAAAAAAAATAATATTCAGAAAAATAATCTTTACGGCAATGCTTTTGAAGCATTGATAGGGGCAATTTACTTAGACCAAGGTTATAGGAAATGCCAAGAATTTATCGAAAAAAAAATATTTGTCTCTCATATTAATTTGGAGAAAATAATCAAGAAAGAAATTAATTTCAAATCTCAACTACTTGAAATTTCACAGAAACACAGAATCGAGCTTGTGTATAATTCGTTGCAGGAAAGGAAGTGCGACAAAAATAAGATGTTTTTCGAGTCAGAAGTGTTGCTGAACAATATTCCCGTAGCCAACGGAACCGGCAATTCCCGAAAAGAATCACAGCAGCATGCTGCGCAGTTGGCATTGCGAAAAATAAAATCGGATAAAAAATTACTTGATAAAATTATAAAGAATAAATTTGTCGAAGAAGAAATACCGTCAAATGTAGAGATGTGGTGCGCCACGTCCTTGCCGAATGAAGAGTGAAACAATCTACACTATGAAACGAGCATTTACATTAATGTAAATCATAGATAATGAAAATGCGAGTTCCATACGACCATAATGTAAAAAAATAAATATTTACGTATGAAAATTTATAATCTATCCGAGCAAAATTCCTTGTTGAACAATTTCTTGAAAGAAATCAGAAACGTTGAAATACAAAAAGATTCGATGCGTTTTCGTCGCAACTTGGAGCGTATCGGCGAAATTATGGCATATGAAATCAGCAAAACATTTTCATATCAAACCGAAAATGTGCAAACTCCGCTCGGTGTTTCTGCAACCAACGTTTTTACCGACCAAGTGGTGCTTTCGACGGTGTTACGTGCAGGCTTGCCGTTTCATCAAGGTTTTTTCAACTATTTCGACCGTGCCGAAAACGCCTTTGTTTCGGCTTACCGAAAGTATACAGACAAGTTGCATTTCGATGTAAAGATAGAATACATTGCATCTCCGTCGATAGACGGAAAAACACTGTTAATCGTTGACCCAATGCTCGCTTCGGGAAGTTCTATCGAATTGGCATACAAAGCATTGCTTCAAAAAGGAACGCCTTCGACAGTTCATATTGCCGCTATTATTGCAAGCCAAGAAGGCGTTGAATATGTAAAAAAATATTTGCCCGATAATGTTACCCTTTGGTTCGCCGACATCGATCCCGAACTCAATGAACACGCTTACATTGTTCCAGGACTTGGTGATGCCGGCGATTTGGCTTTCGGAGAGAAGGAATAAAAGTGATTTTATACTAAGCCTGTTAGGTTTTTTATTAAAACTTTTTGCACATTTTTTCTGTTTTTGTGCAAAATATTTTATCTTTGCACAAAATTTTTCATTAAAACATATCAAATGAACAACAAACACCTTTCCGGCTTGATATTCCGTCAAGCAGAGAAATATGGCGACAGAGCGGCTTTGCGTTATCGCAACGACGAAACAAAAGAATGGCTTCCCATTTCGTGGAACAAATTTGCAGAAAAAGTAAAAACGGTAGCCAGAGCATTATTCGACAGCGGTTTACAAGAACAGCAAAACGTGGGAATCTTTTCGCAAAACAAACCCGAGTGCTTTTTTGTCGATTTCGGCGTTTTTGCCAATCGTGCTGTTTCTATCCCGATGTATGCCACCAGCACAGCTGAGCAAATTGAGTATATTGTAAACGATGCCGGCATCGAAACCGTTTTTGTGGGCGAACAGTATCAATACAATGTAGCACTTGAAGTATTGAAAAAATCAGCTTATTTGAAAAAAATAATCGTATTCGATTCGACTGTAAAAATAGAAGAAGGTGAACAAACGATGTATTTTCAGGATTTTTTGAAAAAAGGAATGGCATCGACTTCGCAACCGATGATAGACGAACGTTTGTCGCGTGCCACCGAAGAAGATATTGCTTCCATTTTATACACATCAGGCACAACGGGCGAACCGAAAGGCGTTGTTCTTCCGCATTCGTGCTATGTGGAAGCGATGCGGATACACGATATTCGCATGTCGTTTATCGATGATGCGTGGTCGTCGCTTGCGTTTCTACCATTGACGCATATTTTTGAAAGAGCTTGGTCGTATTTCTGTATGCACCGCGGTGTGCGTATTGATGTAAACCTTCGCCCAATGGACATTCAGGAGGCAATCAAAGAAACGCGCCCGAATATGATGTGTTCCGTTCCTCGCTTTTGGGAAAAAGTATATGCCGGAATCAACGAAAAGCTCGAAACTGCTTCGCCGTTGATGCAAGGAATTGTAGCGTGGGCGCTTGCGGTTGGCAAGAAATACAATATCAAGTATTTGAAAGAAGAAAAAAATCCGCCGTTGTTCCTTAAATTAAGGTATAAAATTGCCGATAAACTCGTTTTCTCGAAACTGAAATTAACAGTCGGAATCGAAAACGGAACGTATTTTCCTACTGCCGGCGCGTCGTTGGCTGACGATATCTGCATATTTTTCCGCAGTTTAGGTATTCCGATTATATACGGTTACGGATTGACCGAAAGTACGGCAACCGTGTCGTGTTTCGAGCAGACAAAATATATGTTTGGTTCCGTAGGTTCCATAATGCCTGACGTGGTAGTAAAAATCGGCGATGACAACGAAATATTATTGAAAGGAAAAACTATTTTCCGTGGATATTACAACAAACCCGAAGCTAATGCGCAGGCATTTACCGAAGACGGCTGGTTCCGCACAGGCGATGCCGGAAAACTCGTTGATAACAATATTATCTTGACTGAAAGGATAAAAGACCTTTTCAAAACGTCTAATGGAAAATATATTGCGCCACAGCAAATAGAAATGAAACTCATTGTGGACAAATACATTGAGCAAGTGGCGGTTATCGGCGATAAGCGTAATTTTGTAACCGCGCTTATTGTGCCGAGTATGGTTGCCATAAAAGAATATGCCAAAGCGCAGAATATTGAAGCGGAAACTGATGAGCAGTTGTTGCAAAATCCGAAAATATACGATTTAATTGACAGAAGAATCACTGAACTGCAAAAAGGAATGGCAAGTTTTGAGCAAGTTAAAAAGTTTGCGTTAATTGCTAAAGGCTTTACAATGGAAGCCGGCGAATTGACCAACACGCTTAAAATACGCCGTACTATTATTTCCGAAAAATATAAGGAGATGATTGAAGAGATGTATGAGAAGTAAATGATATAAAATATATGAATAACAAAGGAATGGTACAAAATCATTCCTTTGTTATTTTTAGATTGTTTATTTGTGTTTTTGTAAGTCATTTGCAAAAACAACAGACAAATACTTTGTTGTGTGGGTTTTTATTTGTAATTTTGTAGTCAGTTTACAAAATCAAAAAAATATGCTGATAAATTTTAGTGTTCAGAATTTTGGCTCAATAAAAGACAAGCAGACATTGTCTTTTGAAGCCGTCAAAGACGACCATTTAGAAGATTACTATGTAATTCATACAAACGGTTTGCGATTGCTAAAGTTAGGTTTGATTTATGGAGCGAATGCTTCGGGAAAAACTACTGTTTTAAAAGCTCTTCAGTTTTTAAAGGATATTGTATTAAAGCCGCAAGAACAGAAATCCCAATCGCTAAATTTTGACCCTTTTTTGTTTGACGTTGATACTTCGAAACAGAATACTATTTTTAATATAGACTTTATTCAAAATAACATTCGTTATTTGTATGAGGTAGAATTAAACCGAAAATCTATTGTTAGAGAAGCACTTTCTTATGCTAAGAATCCAAGTAGCACAAAAAAGACATTAAATATTTTTGAAAGAACAACTGATGTTAAAAAACAACTTACTAATATTGTTTTTAATTCAGAAATTAAAATAGATGACGTATATTCAAAAACATTAATTTCCAATACATTATGGAATAATACTGTCTTAGGCGGATTTCTGAAAACAAATGTCGAATTGAAAGAACTGACAGATATTACAAATTGGTTTGATAGCTATTTAGCACCTATAGTTTACACCCAATCTGAACTTGATAATTATATAACAAACAGTATAGATGAATGTGAAATTAACAAAACGATTGTATTAGATATTCTTAGAAAGGCTGATTTTAATCTTTCTGACATTTTTATTAAAAAAGAAGAGGAAGATATTCCTGAAGAGCTGTTGGATTTTTTAGAAAAACAAAAAGATATTCCTAAAGATAAAATCCAAGAGTTAAAAGACAAAAGAAAGATAACTGCAATTACCTTAGAATTTGAACACATTGTTAAAAATAAACCATATTCTCTGTCTTTTAATAAAGAATCCCAAGGTACGCAACGTTATTATGGTTTTGCAGGAATTCTATATTTATTGATAAAAAAATCAGTTGTATTTTCTATCGACGAACTCGAATCATCTTTACACCCAGATTTGTTTCAACATTTTCTATTGTCATTTTTAGTTAACTCAAAACAATCGCAACTCATTGCAACTACGCATAATCGCGAAATTCTGAATAACAAAGACATTTTCCGAAAAGATGCCATTTGGATTACCGACAAAGACAATGAAGAATGCGCTACTGAGCTGTATTCGCTTGCTGACTTTGACACATATGTTATTCGTGATACAACGAATATTCTGAATGCTTATAAGTTAGGAAAATTGGGCGGAACGCCAAATTTGGGCAGTTATTATATCAATATCAACGATGAGAGCGAATAAAAAAATCAAAGAACGAGTACCGATATATTCATTTGTCGTTGATGGTAAATGCGAATATTGGTATTTGCAAACGCTAAAAGACAATGAACGTTCGCTGAAAATTAATTTGTCGCCCGAAATCTATAAAAAGAAAACGCTGGAAGAACAATATAAAAGAGTGGTTGAACTTGCCGAAGAAAGCGAAAAAGTTTTTTGGATTATAGATTTTGATGTAATCTATAAAGAAACTCAAGAGGCAAAAACAGGGCAGAAAACTCCTTTGCAAAAATTGGAAGAGTTCCATAACAAATGTAAGAAGAACGACAAAATAATAGTTATTGTCAATAATCCTTGTTTTGAATTTTGGGTTTTATTGCACTTTTGCTATACCAAACGTTTTTATGAGAACTGTGAGACACTACTTCCGAATTTACAAAAATATCTTGCCGGTTACGAAAAAACAGAAAAATATTTCGTGAGAACAAACCCTGATATTTATAAGAGATTAAAGCCAAAACTACAAACGGCCATTTCAAATTCCGAAAAGTTAGATGAATTTGATTTTAAAAATATAGCAACAGGAATGTCAGAAATGTATAAAATTTTCAGCACATTAAACGTTATTAAATAGATTAAAACATCAATAAAATAATTGAAAAATGATAACTATAGAACAACTAAAAGAGATTTCAGAGCGCGAGTTGGCGTTGAGGAGGTATCTTTGACGTCGATGCCAAACTGATTCAGATAGAAGAAGAGGAATTGAGAACGCACGTTCCCGGTTTTTGGGATAACCAAAAAACAGCGGAAGAGCAGATGAAAAAAATAAAAGACCTTAAAATGTGGGTCGAAAATTATAATGAAGTTAAATCTGCTGTTGAAGAACTGCAATTGGCGTTCGATTTTTTCAAAGAAGAAATTACTACCGAAGAAGATGTTGACGAGGCTTACCGCAAAGCGTTGTATTTAATCGAAAATTTGGAACTTAAAAACATGCTTCGGCGCGAAGAAGACAAACTCGGAGCTGTGATTAAAATTGTATCAGGCGCCGGTGGAACAGAAGCGCAAGATTGGGCAGATATGCTTTTTCGTATGTATCAGCGTTGGGTGGAAAAACAAGGTTATAAATGCGAAGTAACCAACTACCAAGAAGGCGACGAGGCAGGTATTAAAACCGTAACGATGCAAGTCGATGGAGCAATGGCGTATGGTTATTTGAAAAGCGAAAACGGCGTGCATCGTTTGGTTCGTGTTTCGCCTTTTAATGCGCAAGGTAAACGCATGACATCTTTTACGTCGGTTTTTGTTGTTCCGCTGGTCGATGACAGTATCGAAATTGAAATAAACCAAGCAAGTTTGAGTTGGGATACATTTCGTTCGGGCGGCGCCGGCGGACAAAATGTAAATAAGGTGGAAACGGGCGTGCGACTACATTATAAATTTATAAATCCGATAACGAATCAACCCGACGAAATAGCAATAGAAAACACCGAAAGCCGTTCGCAACTTGGCAATAGAGAAAATGCGTTGCGACTTTTGAAGTCGCAGTTGTATGAACTCGAACTTGAAAAACGCCGTGTCGAAACCGCAAAAATAGAAGCAGGCAAAAAGAAAATAGAGTGGGGCAGTCAAATTCGCAGTTATGTTTTTGACGACCGCCGCGTAAAAGATCATCGCACCAATTACCAAACATCGAATGTTCAAGCTGTAATGGATGGCGATATTGATGAATTTATCAAAGCGTATTTAATGGAATTTGGAGGGGAAGAAGTATAATCATAAATAGTTTAAAAATCTTAAGTATGCAAAACAACTAAAAATGTATGAAAAAAATTATAATCACTTTATCAATATTGCTGCACGTATCAATAGTTGCTTTTTCTCAAGAGGTATTGTGGAAAGCGGACGTTCATTCTTTTTTTGATAATAAAGAATTTAAAGGCAGTTCCATAGATGATTCCGGAACAATGGCGGGAACTCATCTTGTTCCGCAAATCGGATTGGGCTTTGAAAACAAGCAT
>Ga0082212_10000470_pt1 | contig 58461 bp, 67 predicted proteins | sample TergutNt197P3_FD_71548 | JGI IMG/M metagenome (GOLD analysis project Ga0082212, IMG submission 71548) | Neocapritermes taracua P3 segment gut microbial communities from Petit-Saut dam, French Guiana - Nt197 P3 | ecosystem: Host-associated > Arthropoda: Insects > Digestive system > Gut ... | reverse complement strand
GGCTTCAGGGCCTTTTTCCTGCAAGGCCATGGGAATTTCCCCTTGCAGACAGGCGGAAAGGGCGATCAGCCCCTCGCTGCGGGCGCGCAAAATTTTTTTGTCAACCCTGGGTTTATAATAAAAACCTTCCAAAGCCCCCAAGGTGACTATCTCCACCAAGTTACGGTAACCGCGCAGGCTCTGGGCCAATAACACCAAGTGCCATCGGATCTTGCCGCTTTCCGGGTTTCTGTCGGCATGATCCGGGCAAACATAAACCTCGCAGCCGATAATCGGTTTAATTTTATGCTTCGCCGCTTCGTTGCACAGGTAAAGCGCGCCGTGCAGGGTGCCGTGATCGGTCACGGCCGCGGCCGGCATGCCAAAATCCGCCGCACGCCGGCACAAATCCCGAATCCGCAGCGCGCCGTCAAGCAAGCTGTACTCACTATGGCAATGCAAATGTACGAAATCGGACATAGGCTGAACGAAAATTAGCAAGTTTAGAAAAGTTGTAAAAAAAATCCAAAAGTGAACATAACAGTTTTTTCCCCGCCAGGCAAGGCATAATCAGCGGAACCGCCGGAATATTATAAATCGAATCGGGAGGTGCGGCTCCTCGGTAAGAGAGACGCGAAAATTGACAAAAATGCCCGCCGGCAATACAATAATAGCTCTTGATCATGCGAAAATAATCCTCTTTTTGGGAGAAGGCATGACCATGCGGGAAAATTCTAAAAAAAATCCAGAAAAGGACGCCCGCGCCGCGAACTCCGGCCCGGGCCGGGATGCGGCCTACTGAAATAATGCGAAAATTTCCAGGCAAAGAAATTCAGTCGTTCGCTGCCTACTCGCGGAGCTTCCGGAGCGGAGACCCCGACCGGGACAAACACCTGGTTCTCAAATACGCGCACAGCCTGCGGGTGCTGCGTAACGCCAGGATCATCGCCGGGCGGGAAGAAGCCTTCCGGCGCTACCCCCAGGCGGAGCGCGCCCTGAACCTCGCCGCCCTCTACCACGACCTGGGACGTTTTGAACAACTGAAACGTTTCGGCACATTCCGGGATGCCGATTCCGTCAACCACGGACTCCTCGGCGCGAAGCTCCTGGCGGAACAAGGCTTTTTGGCCGATGAACCTCCTGAACTGCGCCGGCTGACGCGTTGCGCGGTCCTCTGGCACAACCGCCTGGCCCTGCCGGACGGTTTGCCGGAAGAATTCGCCCTGGTAAGCCGGGCCTTACGCGATGCGGATAAAATTGACATCATCGGCGTGCTGAACAGGGAGTTCCAGCCTGGCCGACAGCCGGACAAAACCATTGTGCTGGAACTGCGGAACGAGGCCGTAGCTTACAGCCCCAAGGTTTTAGAAGCGGTACTGGCCGGACGCGCCGTGCTATACGACGACATGCGGGTAATCAACGACTTCCGCCTGCTCCTGTGTAGCTGGGTTTTCGGCCTGGAATTCACCGCCTCCCGCCGCCTCCTGGCGCAAAGCGGCCTGTTGGAGGAAACGCTGGCCGGTCTGCCAGCCGGCGCGGACCTGGACGAGGCGCGCTCCCGCGTGCGGGCCAGGCTGAACGAATAAAAAATACGGCTCAACCCGGCTTTGCCAGCAAGCTTATTTTTTGATCTTTTTGATAAAATCCGCCAAAATATCGTCCAGGCCCGGACGTCCGATTTCCTGCAGGCTGTATTCCACCCGCGTGCTTGGCTTGCTGATCTTTACCACCCGCTCCAAGTCAATGGGCGTGGCTATGACCACCGCGTCGCAATCCACGCGATCGATAGTGGCGCTAAGATCGCTCATCTGCTGTTCGCCGTAGCCCATGGCCGGCAACAGGGCGCCGATGTTGGGGTAACTGCGGTATGTTTCAGCCAGTCTGCCCACGGCGTAGGGCCTCGGGTCAATAATGCCGGCCGCGCCGAAACGGCGGGCCGCGACAATGCCGGCGCCGATCTTCATCTCGCCGTGCGTCAGGGTCGGACCGTCTTCCACGACCAGAACCCGCTTGCCGCGTATGAGTTCGGGCTTGTCCACATGTATGACCGAGGCCGCGTCCACCACCACGGCGCGGGGATTCAACCGCGCAATATTGCTTCTGACCTCTTGTATGCCGTCAAAGTCCGCGCTGTCGATCTTGTTGATGACCACCACATCCGCCAGACGCAACGTTACTTCGCCCGGATAGTAGGAACATTCGTGTCCCGGCCGGTGCGGATCCGTCACCGCGACCATCAGATCAGGACGGTAGAAAGGGAAATCGTTGTTGCCGCCGTCCCACAAAATCACATCGCAGCCGTTGGGGTCATTTTCCGCCGCGCGCAGGATGGCCTCATAGTCCACGCCCGCATAAATGACGTTGCCGCGCGCTATATGCGGCTCGTATTCCTCCATCTCCTCAATGGTGCAATGGTGCTTCGCCAGATCCTCAATAGCGGCGAAACGCTGCACCTTCTGGGCCTCAAGATCGCCGTAGGGCATGGGATGGCGAATGGCGATCACGCGCAGGCCGCCTGCCGTCAAAATCTCCGCGATGCGGCGCGAAGTCTGGCTTTTGCCGCACCCCGTGCGCACAGCCCCCACCGCGATGACCGGTTTGACGCTCTTGAGCATAGTATTTTTATGGCCCAACAAGGTAAAGTCAGCGCCGGCGGCGTTCACCTGGGCGCCCACACCCATGACCAGGGAGTACGGGACATCGCTGTAGGCAAAGACACATTCGTCGGCATCAAGGTCTTTGATGAGGCGTCCCAGATCCTCTTGCGCGTAAATGGGAATGCCTTCGGGATACAGGCTGCCGGCAAGCGCGCCCGGGTATTTACGATTAGCTATGTCCGGAATTTGCGCGGCAGTGAAGGCAACCACCCTGTAGGCGGGATTATCCCTGTAAACGGTGTTGAAATTGTGAAAATCCCGCCCGGCCGCGCCAATGATGATGATATTGCGTGGTTTCATAACCTGTCCCTTTTTGTGGCTGTAAAAATATTCCAATATGCCTTGTGCAGTTGGGCTGCTTATAACAATAACACCAAGATATCAAGCCCGCAAAGGCGGACGGACGGTATTGCACACGGCCCTGGACTATTTTTTTGTCCCCGTTTCAGGCAAACACCCATTCCAGTATGGCCTTCTGCGCATGCAGGCGGTTTTCAGCCTGATCAAAGATGATGGAACTTTCGCCCTCCATCACCTCGTCGGTCACTTCCTCGCCCCGGTGGGCGGGCAGGCAGTGCATGAACTTCGCCCCCGGCGCGGCCAGGGCCATCAACTCAGAAGTGACGCAGTAGTCCCGGAAGGCATTTTCCCGTTCCAGCCGCTCGTTTTCCTGCCCCATGGAGGCCCAGACATCCGTATAAATATAATGCGCCCCTTGCGCCGCTTCCTTGAGATCAGTGGTCAAACCTATCTTGGCCCCGGCCTTGCGGTAGCCCCCAATCTTGTACGGCGCCGGCATGTATTCCGCCGGGCAGGCCATGACAAGCTCAAAGGGAAAGAGCGTCGCCGCCTCCATCCAGGAAAAGGCCACGTTATTGATATCCCCGACCCAGGCTATACGCAGCCCGGAAAAATCCGGGACGCGCTCATAAATGGTCAAAAGATCCCCCATGATCTGGCAGGGATGCCCTTCGTCCGTGAGGGCGTTCACCACCGGCACGCTCCCGTAGCGCACCAGCTCGTCCAGCTTTTCCTGCTCGAAGGTGCGCACCACCATGCCGTGGGCATAGCGCGAAAGCACCCTGGCGGTATCGCGCAGGGGTTCAGAACGGCCGAGCTGGCTCTCCGCCGGAGTCATGAAGATAGTCTGGCCGCCAAGCTCCCGGACCGCCGCCTCAAAGGAAAGACGGGTGCGGGTGGAGGCCTTTTCAAAAATCAGGACGATGATTTTGCCTTCCAGCAGACGCGACTTGTAGAAGCTTTTTTTCATCTCCAAGGCCCGCTCCAGAAGCCTAAGGGCAACTTCAGGGCCAAGATCCCGGATACTGATGAAATGTTTAGGCATGATCACCTCCTTTAAGCCTGCCGGAAGCGGCAACAAAGCCCGCACAACATCCGGCGTAAAGAAAACTTTTTAAGATTAAAGCCTGGGCTTGTAAAGAGCGGGGTATGGCCTAATCGTGTCCCGCCCTTGAAATCCAGAAACAAAGCGTTATCTTCACTAAAATTACCTTCTGACTTCATTGCGAGGTGAAACATGGCTACGCGAAATAACGCGGAAAATACGCGGGGACGGCCTTTTGCCAAGGGAAATGCGGGGAGGCCGCCGGGTTCATTGAACAAAAGCACGCTTGCCGTGCAAACGCTTCTTGACGGGGAGGCCGAAGCCTTGACCCGCAAGGCGGTGGAATTGGCCTTGCAGGGCAATATGGCCGCCCTGCGCCTCTGCCTGGAACGGATTTGCCCGCCGAGAAAGGAGAGAGCCGTGTCTGTGGAATTGCCGATAATTGAGAGCGCCGCGGAGCTTCCCCGGCTCACTTCCGCCATTCTGGCGGCTGTGGGCAGAGGGGAACTGGAGCCGGGGCAGGCGGCGGCCTTGGCCTCGTTGGCGACGACTCACGTCAATGGATTGGAACTTGACGAGCTGGAACGGCGCATCAGCGCGTTGGAGAAAAAACAATGACAGGCTTAATGAGAATAAGAGCCTTGAAGAAACGGGTTGAGGCCTTGGAAAAAAAATTCGGCAAAGGAAAACCGGTTTTTCTGAATGTGGAAAAAAATCCTGACGGCAGTCTTATACATGATGGACAGCTTTACATGGATAACAATGCCCTGGCTCGCGCCCTGGGGCACGAAAATGACCAAGTGATAAGGTTAATCAGCAGATTCAATTTTCCCAAGGACTCCGGCACACAATGATCAGGCGCGGCGTCTTTCTTTTTCCATCTCCGCAATAATCGCCGATGCCTGGACTTCCAGGGCATCGGCGAGCCGGAAAAGCATTTTCAGGCTCGGCTGCTTTTCTCAGGGTACTTTTTTTTCGCCTTGCAGCACATTCAGCAGACGAATGGTCGCATTCAAAAATTCTTGGGGTTCGATATTCAATACTGTCGCCAATTTCAGGAAGGTCGCCAGCGTCGGCATCCGTTTGCCGGCTTCAAGGTAGCCTATGAATGAAAGGCTAGTGCCTGCTTGTTGGGCAAGAGCAGCTTGCGTCAACCCGGTATTTTTACGATATGCCTGCAATGTCTTGCCGAAGGCCACGCGCAATTTCCCTGGGTATTCCATTTAAATAACATAACAGACCTTGTTGATTTTTCATGTAATAACCACTATGGTGGTTAAAAGCTTAAACGGATAGCACCCAGACATAACCTGCGGGCATCTTTGAAGAGCGTGCAAACTGGCATCCTCGGAAGAGGAGCCACGTGGCCGGAACATGGTATGCTAGTGGAAGAATTGGAGATCATATCTGAGGAAAATAGTATGGAAGACGTTCAAAAAGATGCGGCAACGCCCAAGGTTATGCATGAGACTCTTGTCAATATGGCAACAGAGTCCTGGAGATTTAGTAAGCTGGTTGAACGCTTGCTTACGAAGCTTGATGCTGGAGAACATAGTAGATATATGAATCAATTAAGATGGTTTGTAAAAAAAATTGAAGAATCTTTAGAGCAGGCTGGTCTCACTATTGTGAGTATAGAAGGACAAATTTTCGATCCCGGCATGGCTGCCACCCCAGTAAACCTTGAAGATTTTTCCGGACAAGACGTATTGATCGTGGATCAAATGCTTGAGCCAATCATTATGGGGAAAAATGGAATAATCAAAACTGGCTCAATTACTTTGCGCAAGGTGGAGTCATGAAAAATTTCATTGGGATAGATTTAGGTACAACCAACAGTGCAATCTGTTCTTACAATGGTTCAGAAATTCGCATCTGGAAAAGCCCTGAGCAAAATGACGTAACCCCATCTGCTATATTTATTGATAAGCGCAGCAAATATATAGGTGAACGGGCATATAACCTCGCCCCGTATAACAAGGACAATTCAGCAAAACTTTTTAAACGGCTCATGGGTACAAATACAGCTATTCATTTTTCTGCTTTGAATATCTCAAAATTGCCTGAAGAATGTTCAGCAGAAATTTTACAAGTATTGTTTGGCTACCTTTCTGAAGAAATCAGAAACGATCCTGAAACAGGTACTGTGATTACCGTCCCAGCGGCCTTCAACCAAATGCAGAAAGATGCAACCATGCAGGCAGCCGCTATGGCAGGGATCGGCAAGGTTGCTCTCATGCAGGAGCCGGTTGCCGCTGTGATGAGTGTTATGAAGGCACGGCAGACCGATGGCATGTTTCTTATTTATGACCTTGGGGGTGGAACGCTTGACGTAGCCATCGCTGAAAGTATCGGTGGAAAAGTCAACCTACTGGCTCACGGTGGGCTTACAATGTGCGGAGGTCGGGATTTTGACCGTGTGCTTGTGGATCAGGTTGTTCGTCCTTGGCTGTTTGAACATTTTTACTTGCCGGATGATTTTTCAGTAAATCCGAACTTTAGACAACTGCTGTCCCTAGCTGAATGGGCAACGGAACGCGCAAAAATCGAACTGTCCGCGCGTGAAGAGACCATGATAAGCCTTGCCGAAACGGAAATTAGTGCGCGGGACTTAAAAGGGAATGAAATATACCTTGATATTCCCTTGCAGCGTAGTGCTTATGACGCCCTGATGTGGGGTCACTCAACTTCAGCCTGTGGGAAGGAGAAATTGAAGATGTTATCAAGGACAATCGGTTTATCGGCTGTCTAAAAATTTCCGGATCCGATTTTGATGAAGGTGTAATTCCTACCGGAGCTACTCTTGAATGTGAATATGAAATGCTGGATTCCGGCAACATCGTCCTTGAAATATCCGTCCCAAGCATTGGGAGTACGTTCCGAGCCGGGAAAAACTTTTACTCCCGCCAAGAAGGCCAGCTAGATTACGCATCTGCTTCCATGCAGATTGCTGATGAAGGCAGGCAAACATTACAGCGGCTTGACGACATCAGCGAAGCTGTGAGTGACCCCAAGATTGATCATGCGAGGAAAAAACTGGAATCCGCTGTGGCACTCACTCCAGAAGATGACGATATTGAAAAGGTGCAAATAGCCTCTGAAAACGTACAAGCAGCAAGGAAACTTCTTGCTCAAGTGAGAGAAGAACATAAAAAAGACATCCGGCAGATTGATCTGGATACGGCGGTGAATTTTTTTAACGAATATCTTCGCCCACAAGCACGCCCCTCAGAAGTTACGACTTTTGACAATTTGGTCAAAACCGCGCAACGATCTATTGATAAAAACGATCATGATTTTGAATACCACCTGGATGAACTCAAGAGTAAAAATTTCGGCATTCTCTGGCGGCAAGACTGGTTTGTCATCGATATATTCAAACGGCTGGCGGAATCCCCGCATCGTTTTGCGGATCAGGGGTCTTTCGCAGAACTTGTTACGGCGGGCAATCAATATATGCGTGAAGACGACATCGAAAGGCTCCGTCCCATCGTTGCACAGCTCTCAATGCTACAGATCGGGGGGGGATCAGAAAGCGATCTGATGCAAGCTGTGAATATACTCCGAGGGTAGGCTATGCCTAAAGATGTATGGTTGCCCAAAGGCTACAAGCTGGCGGATAACTCAAAGATTCAGACTCTTCTTTTTGCGGGAAGCGACTGGCAAATCTTCGCCACAAGCGGTATGGATGTTATTTTACTGGCGTGCAGCGAACTCGCCAATCGCTGGTGCGATGCCGGTTTTTTTGAATCTTCCGCGTTCGGAGAATTGATCTGGCGGGGCAACAGGCCTGCATCATGTTGAAGAAGTGGCAGAATTTCTCCGGCGGATACCGGAAGCTGTTAAAAGCAAGGTATTGATCATCGCCATGACAAATCTCATTGAGATGATTGACCCCGCTATTCTGCGGCGAGGCCGTTTTGACCACGTGATCGAAGTGGGTATGCCTTCAAAAATTGAAGTCGCCTCTCGGAGTCATTTTCAGGGATATACTGCGTATTTCTCCTGCCGGTATCGAATGGAAAGGAAAATGTTGGCCCCTAGATTCAATTACACGAGTCCGGTGGGGAGGAACCCGCCATATTGTCAATGGCGTTTTGACTAGCACGACCTACAGCGTGATATTCGGAAATAGTTCACACTATGAACATATCGAATTAAAAAGAGAAGAGGTTATCTATTTTAATTTTATTGATCGCCTTTGGAAGGCTATTGGGGTTCGGATGCTCACTGAATACCTCAAAGGTTTGCGTAATGGAGAAAAATATCAGTTTTCTTCCGCGATTATAAGCGATTATGGAGTGTATATTGCACGTATAAAATTTATTATGGATGAACGAATTTTTTGTCGATGGCGTGAACTCACAATATGGAATGAATCAGGGGCTTTTTGCATTGGGAAAAAAGGAGACAAAACAATTACCGCGATTTTTGATTATCAGAATGATGATAATATCCATATATTAGAAACCGCAATTCGGACATTGTTTAAACGGGGCGGTAATAAATTGAGTAGTATATTGGGAAAATAACCACATGGAGAGCAATAGCAATAAACCCAAGCTCGGCTTCTCCGGCATTGCTGATCTTGTATCTGATCTCAGCGCCCTACAAAAAACTGGACGTAAAGATAAACAAAAGCGTGCCCCCCAAGCCGTTTCATCTGCGCCCAGGAAATATGATTCCGGCTCTCCGCCTGTTCGTGAAGCGCAAACTACCCCGCCCAATCCACAAAAACTTGAGAATCAAGGCGGTATTGAGCCTGAAAGTTCTCCTTGGAATCGGATATTAGGGTGTGTAGGCATTGTTGTACTTTTTGTATTGTTCATCAACAACGCCGGTAAAAAAAATTATACACCTACTCCAAGTTCCAGGCCTCCATCACAGTCGTATAGCACCCCACAGCAAAATCAGCCACCTTCGCCTTCCTCAACTACCACACAGAGTGCCGTCTATTACGATAAACCGCAAGCCGGAACTGGTAATTTTCTTTCTGTACCTCAAATACGCTGGTGTATCCGTGAGGAAATTCGCCTGAATACGATGCAAACACGGCTCAATACTAACTCCGCTAATGCTGCCATCAATTATTTTAATACGCTTGTAAATGATTACAATGCGCGGTGTGGCGATTACAAATATCGGCAAGGGGCTTGGGAACAGGCCTACCGTGATGTAAATTCAGAGAAAGAGCGCATTACCGCTGAAGCGATTCGGCAGATCAACATCAGGCTCGGCGGGTAGTGCCGTCAAAACACCTACCACGCAAACCATAAAATAGACTCAGCAGCTTTTGACGGAACTCGGATATGCTCCTGGTCCAATAGATGGGCAATATGGCCGCCGGACAGCAGAAGCTGTAAGAGCCTTTCAGCGTAGTGCAGGCATCGCCCAAGATGGTAAAATTGACGAATACTTGTTGGGAAGACTGAGGAAAGCGAAATCCGAATATAAACTGTAGCAGTTTAAACTTGATCCGGCACTTGCCTCCGCTTTGACGGATTTTCCTGTCCGATCAAGTCGCGGCTGTCTCACTTAAAATTTTCCAGCCAGTCTTTCAATTCGCCCGGCTCCAGTTCCGCGAGGATCTCCGCGCGGCTATGCCAGATACGTTTCACTCTGACATCAATACTTGCCTTCGAGCAAAGCCGCATCGCGCGGGCGGCTTCCGGTCCGTATATCATCCGCCTGGTGTCGATATTTTGGAACAACCCGGCAAAAAACAGGCGGCGAACAGGACGCCCAATAACAAGATGATCGATAGCCGATGTTGGGGATTCATTTCAGACCGTCGCGTTTTTGAAGGCTGCCATATTGGTCATACCCTTGCCCCATAATGTGTGGCGTACAAACCCTCAAAAATAAATTTTGAGGCGGCTTCTAAATTATCACGGACAGTCATTTTTCAGGATAACAATACAGCACGGTTTCATTGTGATTCGTGGAAAAATGACCCAGGGCAAAAAGGTAGTCGGCGCAGATGGTCCGGATCAGGGTGGGGATGGTCAGGATGTCATATTCGTTGTGATAAACGGAAATAGCCATTCGCGGCCGGCATTTCCGGATCACTTCCCTGGCACCGCGCAAAGCCTTTTCTTCCGCCCCCTCCACGTCCATCTTGATGAAATCCACCCGCTCCAGTCCCTGTTTCTCAAAAAAACCGTCAATGCTCAGGCCATATACCTTCAGGCGGCCATCTTTCTTTTCCCTGGAAGCCGCCCCGCTTTCCGAAAAAGAAAGAACCCCTTCCCGGTCGTTCACCGCCCCGTTGACCGGCACGACGTTATCCAGCCCCCGCATGTTGGCCGCATAGCGTTCATATATTTCTGGAACCGGCTCAAAACCGTAAACCCGGCCTCCAGGGCCGACCTTCCGGGAAAAATACAAGCTGGAGTTGCCGGTAAAAGCGCCGCAGTCCAGCACGATATCCCCTTCTCCGGCCACGCAAAAAGGCGGATGGGCGTAAGCTTCCAGGAGCCAGACGTCAATACGGTCCAACAGGTAATCGCCGGCGACATGATCCTGATCCGGCATGGCTTTGGCCCTGGCCTCCAGGTCCGCCCAGGCTCTTTTTGAAATAGGGGCATCCTCCAGTTCCACCGGGAGGGATGAACCATAGGCCTCCATGATGATCCGGTAACGGCAGAACCAGTCGAAAATTTTGCGGGAGACTTCGTCCCGGTAAAAGGTCTCCCTGGCCCGGTCCAGGGCCTCAAACCCGCCGGGGTTGCAGAATTCGGACATATCGGCATACAGCGGATATTTATCCAGGCCGGAAATATACTCAAGGGCTTTCATCAGGTTGCGCAAGGCCGCGGAGGTCATATCAGGCTCCTTTCCAAAAACATGCCGGATTACCCCCCGACGGACAAGCAAAATCTTGGAGCGGCCCAGATCTCTCTTGACCGGAGACCGGGCATTCTTTAACCTGGAAAAGCCATGAACCCCGCCCCCCTTACCGCCCGTTACCGTCCGCAGACCTTTGCCGAACTGGCCGGGCAAGCTACCCTCAAGGCCATTCTGTCCAGGGCCGCGGCTGAAGACAAAATCGCCCCGGCCTATATGTTCAGCGGCACGCGCGGGGTAGGGAAAACCACCATCGCCCGGGTCTTTGCCAAAGCCCTTAACTGCCGCAAAGCGCCGACAGCCGAACCCTGCAACGCCTGCGACAACTGCCGGGCCATCACCCAGGGTTCATCCCTGGAGGTGGTGGAGATAGACGGCGCCTCCAACCGCGGCATAGACGACATGCGCAAGCTCAAAGAATCGGTGGGCTACGCGCCCATGAGCGGACGTTACAAGGTTTTCATAATTGACGAAGCGCACATGCTCTCCCGCGAAGCCTTCAACGCCCTGCTCAAGACCCTGGAGGAACCGCCGTCCGGGGTCACTTTCATCCTGGCCACCACCGAACCGCACAAATTTCCCCCGACCATCGTCAGCCGCTGCCAACACTATGTTTTTAAAGGCCTGAGCGAAAGAGAGCTGGAAGCCCATCTGAAAAAAATCCTGGCGCTGGAAAAAACCGTTTACGAGGAAGAGGCCCTGCGCCTCCTGGCGCGCCGGGCCGCAGGCAGCGCGCGCGACGCCATCTCGCTCCTCAGCCAGACGCTGGCCCTGGGGGCTCCCACGCTCACCGGAGCCGACACCCGCGCCGTCCTCGGCCTAGCCGGGCAGGAACTCTTTTTCGAACTCCTGGATCGCGTCAAGGCGGGAGACGGCCCCGGTCTGAGCCTGCTCGTCCAAAATATCCTGGACCAGGGGCTGGACCTGGGCTTCTTCCTGCGCGAGATGATCGGCATGTGGCGCAACCTCTTCATACTCCGCCAGGCCGGAGCGGCCGCCGCCCCCGCCCTGGACCTGCCGGAGGCGGACCTGTCCCGCTGGCTGCGGGCAGCCGAAGACATGGAACTGGCCCACATCCATGCCGCCTGGCAGATGTGCCTCGAGGGACAGCGCCGTGTGCTCTTCAACCTGGAGCCAGCCCAGGCCCTGGAACTCCTGCTGCTGAACCTGGCCGCTCTTCCCCGCCTGCTCTCCCTGGAGCAAATTTCCGTGCTCAGCCGCAAGGCCGCCCCGCAGGCTGAAAAAAAAAGCCCGCCCCCGGATGACCAGGCTCCCTTCCCCTTGAAAAATACGGAACCCATGCCGGAAGATACGGAACCGGAACCCCAAGAAGCCTGCAAGCCCTTAAGCCTCCCCGGTGACTGGGAAGGGTTTATGAACTTTTGCGCCGGTCAGGCCGGAGAAAGCGGCCTTTTGTCCGTACTGCAAAGGGCGCGGGTCAAATGGCGGGAAAAAACCCTGCTTCTGCGCCCCCAGGACAGTTTCACCCTCTCCCGCCTTGAAACCCCGGAAACGGCGTCCCTTTTTAAAAATTTACTCCAGCGCTTTTACGGCCGGGAACTGATCCTGGAAATCCTGCCGCCCCTGGATCAAGAATACGCCCGCCTGCGCCAAGAACTGGAAGCCTCGCCGGTCATCCAGGCCCTGCAAAACAAACTGGGCGCGGAAATGATTGACTACGGCCCCTTGTAGCCGTAAAACTCCGTGGACTGACCAATTTACCCAAAGAGGATCAAGCATGAAAGGCATGAACGATCTTTTGCGCCAGGCGCAGATTATGCAGAACAAAATCATGCAGGCCAGGGACGATGCCGGCACGCGCACGGTGGAAGCCTCCAGCGGCGGAGGCATGGTGCGGGTGGTCTGCAACGGCAAGCAGGAAATTCTCTCCATCAGCATTGCCAAAGAAGCGGTCAACCCCGACGATGTGGAAATGCTTCAAGACCTGGTCCTCACGGCGGTCAACGAGGCCCTGCGCCAGGCTCGCGACCTGATGGAACGGGAAATGGACGCCATCACCGGCGGCATGAAGCTGCCGGGCATGTTTTAACCGGCCATGCGCAATATCCCGGAACCGCTAGAACAGGTAATCAATGACCTGCGCCGCCTTGGGCTTGGCCCCAAGGCCTCCCTGCGAGCCGCCATGCTGCTCCTGAAATGGCCGGAAAACGAGAGCCGGCGCTTGGGCGAAGACATCAGCCTGCTGCATTCCAGGCTGGCCCCCTGCCTGCGTTGCGGCGCGCTTACGGATCAGGAGGCCTGCCAGATCTGCCGGGATCCCGCCAGGGACGCCCGCCTGCTCTGCTTGACGGCGGAGTGGGACAGTTTGCTCTGCCTGGAAGAAGGCGGTTTTTACCGCGGCTTTTACCTGATTATGCCATCCCTCCTTACCCCCATGAACAAGCAGGAGCCGGAAGAGCCGAACCTGGAAAAACTCGAAGCCAGGCTGGAGGAAGGGGTGGAGGAACTGATCCTGGCCCTGGGGGCCACCCTGGAAGCGGAAAATACCTCCTCCCACCTGCGGCGGCGCATTGAGCGCAAGTTCCCGCATCTGCGCGTCAGCCGCCTGGCCCAGGGCATCCCTTTAGGTTCGGAAGTAAAATTCATGGATAGCGAAACCTTGCGCCAATCCATGCGGTACAGGCAGGAAATATGACGGCTAACCCCACAAAACCGGCCGACCCAGCCGCCTTCGGGCTGCCGCGCACCGGGGTGGAAACCCATGCCCACCTAAACATGAAGCCCTTTACCGCCGACCGCGAGGCGGTGCTGCTCCGGGCCAAGGCAGCCGGTCTGGCCCGTCTGGGGCTGGTCCTGCTGAACACCGGGGACTGGGCCAGGGATAAAAACTTTTACGATGCCTTCCCGGAAGTCTTTTTTACACTGGGCATCCACCCCAATGACGCCCATCTTCTTACCCCCGGTGAACTGGCCGGCATCCGGCGGGCCGCGCTCTCGGACACGCGCATCAAGGCCCTGGGGGAAATGGGCCTGGATTATCACTGGAAAAAGGTTACGCCGAATCTCCAGCAAGAGGTCTTCCGCAAACAGCTCCGCCTGGCCAGGGACCTGGACCTGCCCGTGGTCATCCACTGCCGGGAGGCGGTGGAGGATACCCTGAGCCTGCTCCAGGAAGAAGGCTTCCGTGGGCGTCCCCTGCTCTGGCACTGCTTCGGCGGCGACACTGAGCTGGCCCTGCGCCTACTGGACCTGGGCTGGCACCTTTCCGTCCCCGGCATAGTCACCTACCCGGCCAACAAGGCATTACGCGCGGCCCTGAAGCACATCCCCAATGACCGCCTGGTCATGGAGACCGACTGCCCCTACCTGACCCCCCTGCCCTTCAGGGGACAACGCAACGAACCGGCCTACCTGGCTTTTACCATCCAGAGCATGGCCGAGGCCAAAGAAATGCTCCCTGAGGAGCTATGGAGCGCCTGCGGCCGGACGGCTATGAAGTTCTTCAGGCTGGAAGACGAAAAATCGCCCTAACCCGGCTTTCTGGCCGTCACCACGGCGGTCATGTCCGGCGCGTCCACGGCCTGGGCGACATCGACGAATCCCGCCAGTTCCAAATCTTCTTTAATTTCCCTGTAAGCATAGACCATACCGCTCGGGGTATTCACAAACATGTTGATCCCGAAGACGGCTCCTTCCAGGGGAGAGAGGCGGTCCGCGCTCATCACATAATCGCGCACCGCCGCCATGCCTCCGGGATTCAGCGCGTCCAGGGCCTTGGCGTAAAGCGCCCGGCTCCCGCTCCGGTCCATCTGGTGGATAATCGCGCTGATCCAGGCAAAATCAAAACCCGACGGCAGGGAAACCTCTGTAAAATCCCCTTCCACCAGGGTAACGCGCGCCTCCATCTCCGAACCCGTGAAACGGCTTTTCGCCTGCGCGATGCCGACAGGCAGGTCAAATACCGTGGCCGAGCTTCCGGGCAATTCCTTGAGAAAGGCCTCCGTATAGGTGCCGGACGCGCCGCCTATGTCCAGGATACGCGGATCTTCTTTTCCGAAAGACAGGATCCCGGCTTCGCGCAAAGATCGCACAACGCCATCCGCCAGCTTGGAGGCGATGGAGTTCATGCCCATGATGAAAGATACCCTGTCCTGCTCCGCGCCAAGGATGCTGGGCTCCCGTTTCTGGGGGCCACCATCCTTAACCGACCAGGTAAGCCGCGCCCAAGAGCGTTGCCCGCAGGCCATGTGCCGCATCATCGGGATAAAGGTCGCGGGATGGCGGCTGTCCAGATAGGTTTTGTATTCCTCCACCACCGAATAGCGGGCCTCGCCGCCTGTTCCCTCTTTGAGCAGGTAGCCCAGGGCGGAAAGGGCGTCGAGCAGGACTTCGGTTCCGCGCCGGTCGCACGAACAATGATCCGCCAGTTCCGCCGCGCCGAGGCTGTTGCCGTTTTCCAGAATGACGGTGCCGAAGTCCAGTTCGGCCAGGGCCGCGAGGATGCTTACCCGCATATAGCCCGACATTTCACCCCGGAGCCGTTCAAAAGGGCTTATATTCATGTAAATCTCCAGTTAAAAAATTGCCGCTCACTTTTTCAGCTTGCAAATGCCCTGGGTCATTGTGCCCATCGGGCAATAGACGCACCAGGTACGCGGCCTGAAAAGCAGCATGCTGCCAAGCCCCAGGATGGTCGAAGTCAGCATTATGCCGTAGAAGCCGAAGGCGAAGCGGGCAACCCAGGGCGTTACCGGAAAAACATTCGCCCAGTTCCAGGGCAGGTCAAAAGTCCAGAAGAGGGTGATCATTTCCCGCAGTTCCGCGCCGCGAAAAACAAGATAGGTGGAATGGATCATGAGAATAAACATAGTCATAAAAAAGGTCAGAAAACCGTAGCGGAACCAGACGGAACGCAAAAAATCCGGCGGCTTTTTTGCCAGGGACAGGCGCAGATTTGCGCCCAGCAAGGTAAATAATTTGCCACGCCCGCAATATCTGTTGCAATAAAGTTTATTTCCGCCGATTACGGCAATGAACAACGGCGTGAAAAAGAAAACCAGCCCCAGCCAGGCGAACAGAATATTAAAAAAACCCGCGATTAAATAAGCGATCTCCGCTATCCACAAATAATCATACCAAGGCTTTGAGGGCATTTTATTCACCCTTAACCGGAACTATAACAATGACACAGGCCGGACAGGACGCCGCGCATTTCCCGCAGCCCACGCATTTACCCTGATCCACAACGGCAAATTGCCCTCTGAACACCGCAATCGCCCCTCGCGGGCAGACCGTCATGCAGGTGCCGCAAGCTACACATTCTTCGGATACCGCGGCAATTTTTTTGGACATAGAGAGCTTCCCCATTTCCGCCCGGCCTGAACAGGGCGCGAATAACGCCCAATATCCCGTTAACGGCTAAAAGTAAAACGTTCACGATTCTCCTGGCCGGCGCGCCGGCTCTCCTGCAACCAGGCCGCCGTGGATTTCTTGGGATGATTTCTGAATTTCCCTTGACCTTTGTTAAAATTTCCTATACCAACTGGTCGGTATAGAGAAGAAAAATGAACGAAAGCCAAGAACACATACTCAAAACCTCGCTGGATCTCTTCCTGCATAGCGGCTATGCGAACGTTTCCATGAAGGATATTCTGGACAAGGCCGGGTTCTCCAGAGGGGCCTTTTACCATTATTTTGAAAGCAAAGAGACCTGTTTTAAAGAGTGCGTCCAGTACTATCTCAGCCGGGTCACTCATCCGGAACCGGCTGATTACACAGGCGTAAGCCTGAAGATATTCCTCGAGGACAATCTCAGGCGGATGGCCGAAACCGCGAATGAAATCAACGTATGGGACAGGTTCCGTTTCTTCAACGAGGCCAGCAAAATCATCTCTGATTTTGCCGCGTACATGGGGCAACGCAATGCCAGAGAGCTCGCGGTGTGGACCAGGGTAATTGAAAACGCCGTGAACGCCGGTGAAATCACCGAACGCATCCCCGCCGGGGAAGCCGCGTCCCTCTTCATCGCTCAGTGTGACGGCATCCTGGTGACGCTGGGGATGAGCGCGAACGCTGATGGCCGCGCCGTGGTCGCCAGGCAATGGGATAATTTATACACGCTGCTGAAGGAATAATTTTTGGGAAGAAGCATGAACCGAATCGCAAAAAGACAAAGCAGAATACGCACCCCGCATATATGGGCTGAGCCGCGAAAATGCTCCGCATGCTGGGAATGCATAAAGACCTGCCCCAAAGATGTGATCGGTCGCGGAGGATTTTTATGGCATAAACATGTCGTTTTTCAAAATGTAACCGACTGTATCGGATGCAAAAAATGCGTTCATACCTGTAGGCAAGGTGTTTTCAATTTTTTTTAACATACCCCATACCGAACAGTCGGTATAAAAATGCAAGGAGGCTCAAAATGACCTGGATGAAACGCAGTGTAATCAACCCCGTAATGCTTACCGCCGGTGGATTGACCGGAGTATCCGGATTTTTCCTGATGTTTCACTATGAGTCGCATTTCACCAAGGCCCTGCACCAGGTAGGCGGGATATTGCTGCTCGTTTTCGCGGTCATGCACCTGCGGGTGAACCATAAAGCCCTGGCGAATTCTCTCAAAAAACGCTTTCCGCTATGGGCGGGGGCGCTATTCGCGCTTTGCGCCGGGATCATGGCGTCCGGCGGCGTCCATGCGCCTCATGGTCTCAGGGTTTTACAGAAGGGATTGATGTTCTAATGGAGACGGCAATTGAAGGGTGGAATCACACGGTTTGCAGTACATCAATACGTCCATGAACTGAGGATTCCGGACCTATGGTGATATGGATGTCACGTCCAAGACTGGTGATGCAGTCCAGCATCTTTGCCTCGCTGATATTCTCGAAATGTCCGTTCAAGAGGCGGGAAAGCTTGGGTTGCGGCAAACCTAGCATCTTTGCGGCTTGCACTTGGGTAAGTCCTTTATCATCGAGAAGATATTTGATGACAGAGGCAAGCTGAGCCTTCAAAAGCAATTCCCCGGCGTCTTTAAAGCCAAGATCCGCATAAATGTTATCGCTGCCGGCAATGATTTCCTCAGGCATATCCATTCTCCCTGGCGTGTTTTTCCGCCGACGCCAAACGGTTTTTAACCAAATCAATGTCTTGCCGCGCCGTAGCAATACCGGAAGGGGATTTTTTCTGAAAACAGTGCAGGACATACACCGCCTTCCTGAAACGCACCGTATAGACGGCCCGGTATGTGCCGCCATGATCATCTTCCACTACTTCCAGCACTCCGGTTGAGCCGAATCCTTTGAGTGGTTTCGCCTTATCGTGCTTTTGCCCTTGTTGGGCAAGATACAAGGCAAAGCCGAATGTCCTGCGCACCGGCTCAGGCATATCCCGCATATCCCTGCCGGAAGAGCCGACCCATTGAACAGGTTTGAGTTTCATGTTTGGTATTATACCTGTTAAGATATATTTGTCAAGAATACGGTAACAGATTGGTTATTTTCGGCATGAATCCCGTTTGGCTTCTTCCAGTATGGCGTCCAGCATCTCTCCAGGGCGCGCTCCCAAGGTCTCGGCAATACGGATAAGCATATCCACATTAGGCCACCTTTTTCCCAATTCCAGCAATGAATAAAATCCCCGGCTGATATAGCTGTTTCTCCTTTTGACACGGTAGAAACTTGTCTCGAACGTTCAGCAGCTGGGCAATGCTTTAATTATCGCGTGACCCGCGAATACCAATGCCTTGGAGAAGGAAACATTATAAAAAAATGACGCCCAGGTTGCCTTTAATAATCCAACGCCCCTGCGGTTTTGGCCGCAGGGGCGTTGTTTTTTAAGCTGGCGCCGACCTGCTTTCCCACACATGAGTATGCAGTATCATCGGCGATGGAGGGCTTAACTGCCGGGTTCGGAATGGGACCGGGTGTGCCCCCTCCTCTATGAGCGCCAGCAAATTGGTGGCAACCGCATTGGGTAGGAAAGGAAGGAAGAAACGACAAGCCAAACGACCTATTAGTACCGGTCAGCTTAACGCGTTACCGCGCTTACACCTCCGGCCTATCGACCTGGTGGTCTTCCAGGGGTCTTCAGGGAGATCTTATCTTGAGGCTGGTTTCCCGCTTAGATGCTTTCAGCGGTTATCCATTCCGGACTTAGCTACCCTGCGCTGCTTCTGGCGAAACAACAGGGACACCAGTGGTCCGTCCATTCCGGTCCTCTCGTACTAGGAACAGACCCTCTCAAATCTCCTGCGCCCACAGTAGATAGGGACCAAACTGTCTCACGACGTTTTAAACCCAACTCACGTACCACTTTAAACGGCGAACAGCCGTACCCTTGGGACCTGCTTCAGCCCCAGGATGTGATGAGTCGACATCGAGGTGCCAAACCGCATCGTCGATATGGACTCTTGGATGCGATCAGCCTGTTATCCCCGGCGTACCTTTTATCCAATGAGCGATGGCCCTTCCATACGGGACCACCGGATCACTAACGCCTACTTTCGTACCTGCTCGAGCTGTCACTCTTGCAGTCAAGCTCCCTTATGCGTTTGCACTCGGCGCCTGGTTTCCAATCAGGCTGAGGGAACCTTTGCATGCCTCCGTTATTTTTTTGGAGGCGACCGCCCCAGTCAAACTACCCACCAGACACTGTCTTGCGCCGGGATAACCGGACGCAGTTAGAGCCTTAAACCGACAAGGGTGGTATTTCAAGGGTGGCTCCATCCATACTGGCGTACAGACTTCAAAGCCTCCCACCTATCCTACACATGCCGGCTCAAAACTCAATGTCAAGCTATAGTAAAGGTGCACAGGGTCTTTCCGTCACACTGCGGGTAAAGAGCATTTTCACTCTTACTTCAATTTCACCGAGTCTCTGGTTGAGACAGTGCGGAGATCGTTACGCCATTCGTGCAGGTCGGAACTTACCCGACAAGGAATTTCGCTACCTTAGGACCGTTATAGTTACGGCCGCCGTTTACCGGGGCTTCAATTCGGAGCTTCGCTTGCGCTAACCCCTCCTCTTAACCTTCCGGCACCGGGCAGGCGTCAGCCCATATACGTCGTCTTGCGACTTCGCATAGACCTGTGTTTTTAGTAAACAGTCGCCACCGCCATTGCTCTGCGGCTCTTCAAAGCTTGGGGTGTAAAACCCCTCACCATGAAAAGCACCCCTTCTCCCTAAGTTACGGGGTTATTTTGCCGAGTTCCTTAACCAGAGTTCTCTCGAGCGCCTTGGTGCATTTACACCCACCCACCTGAGTTGGTTTGCGGTACGGTTTGCAAAGACTAAACTTAGAAGCTTTTCTTGGCGGCAGGGAATCAGCCACTTCAGACCTTACGGTCACGGACTCGCCTCTCGGCCTTAAAGAGGGTGGGATTTGCCTCACCCTCAAGCCTACGGGCTTGCACCGGCATCCAACAGCCGGATGACCTATCCTTCCGCGTCACTCCATCGCACATCTTTACAAGTACGGGATTATTAACCCGTTTCCCATCGACTACGCTTTTCAGCCTCGCCTTAGGGGCCGACTAACCCTGGGAAGATTAACTTTACCCAGGAAACCTTGGGTTTACGGCGAATGAGTTTTTCACTCATTTTATCGTTACTTATGTCAGCATAATCACTTCCCAGCGGTCCACCTAGGTTTACACCACGGCTTCGCCCCCCTGGGAACGCTCCCCTACCGGGACGCTTGCGCGTCCCCCGAAGCTTCGGCACCATACTTAGCCCCGATACATTTTCGGCGCGGAGTCACTAGACCAGTGAGCTATTACGCTTTCTTTAAAAGATGGCTGCTTCTAAGCCAACTTCCTGGCTGTCTGAGTAACCCTACCACCTTAGACACTGAGTATGGATTTGGAGGCCTTAGCTGTCGATCTGGGCTCTTGCCCTTTTGACGACGAATCTTCGCACCCGCCGTCTGACTCCCGGGATACATCTTTACGGCATTCAGAGTTTGATAGAGTTTGGTAATCTGGTAGGACCCCTAGCTCTTTCAGTGCTTTACCTCCGTAAGACAATTCCCGAGGCTATACCTCAATATATTTCGGGGAGAACCAGCTATCACCGGGTTTGATTGGCCTTTCACCCCTATCCACAAGTCATCCCAAAGGTTTTCAGCCCTAATGGGTTCGGTCCTCCACAAGGTTTTACCCTTCTTTCAACCTGCTCATGGATAGATCACCCGGTTTCGGGTCTATTCCGCACAACTAAACGCCCTATTCAGACTCGCTTTCGCTACGGCTACACTTGCGCTTAACCTCGCTGTGCAAAATAACTCGCTGACTCATTATGCAAAAGGCACGCGGTCACCGGAGATTCTTGCGAATCCCGGCTCCCACAGCTTGTAGGCAACAGGTTTCAGGTTCTATTTCACTCCTCTAACAGAGGTTCTTTTCACCTTTCCCTCACGGTACTAGTTCGCTATCGGTCGCTGGAGAGTACTTAGCCTTGGAAGATGGTCCTCCCGGGTTCCCACGAGGTTTCACGTGCCTCGCAGTACTCAGGTACCGGCCTGGCTGTTTTCGGTTTCGGATACGGGGCTGTCACCCGCTTGGGCCCGGTTTTCCAACCATGTTCTCCTGCCTAATCACAGATCCATTATGCCGGCCCTACAACACCGCCTGGACGTATCCAGACGGTTTGGGCTAATCCCCGTTCGCTCGCCGCTACTAGGGGAGTCTCGTTTGATTTCTTCTCCTGCGGGTACTGAGATGTTTCACTTCCCCGCGTTCGCTCCTTTGCGCCTATGCATTCAGCGCAAGGTGACAGGATATGACTCCTGCCGGGTTTCCCCATTCAGACACCCCCGGATCAATGGATGTTTGGCTCCTCCCCGGGGCTTTTCGCAGCCCGCCGCGTCTTTCTTCGCCTTCCAGCGCCCAGGCATCCGCCCGTTGCCCTTAATAACTTGTCGTTTCTATAAACCACGCCGTAAATGATTTAACACCCACAGCGCGGCCCTTCCTTCCTTACCCTATGCGATTGTCAAAGAATCTCGCGCCTCTCTCGAAGCGCCCGGGCTTAAACCCCGGACCGCCCGCGCTAATCACCTAGCGCATGCTACCGGTTTTGAAACCCTTGGTGGAGGTGAACGGGATTGAACCGATGACCTCAAGCTTGCAAAGCTCGCGCTCTCCCTACTGAGCTACACCCCCATAGCAACCGGCGGCCGCGCGGCCCTGATCTCTGGTGGGCCTGGGTAGACTTGAACTACCGACCTCACGCTTATCAGGCGTGCGCTCTAACCGCCTGAGCTACAGGCCCCCATCCCGCGCCCCCCATGTTCCCCCACAAGGGAATAGCAAGTCGGGCATCTTTATCGGTAAAGGAGGTGATCCAGCCGCAGGTTCCCCTACGGCTACCTTGTTACGACTTCACCCCAATCATCAGCCCTACCGTAGACGGCTGCCTCCTTGCGGTTAGCTCACCGGCTTCGGGTAAAACCAACTTTCGTGGTGTGACGGGCGGTGTGTACAAGGCCCGGGAACGCATTCACCCTGGCATGCTGATCCAGAATTACTAGCGATTCCAACTTCATGCAGTCGAGTTGCAGACTGCAATCCGGACTGGGACGCGTTTGTTGGGATTGGCTCCACCTCACGGCATTGCTCCCCTTTGTGCGCGCCATTGTAGTACGTGTGTAGCCCCAGGCGTAAGGGCCATGATGACTTGACGTCGTCCCCACCTTCCTCTGTGTTGACCACAGCTGTCTCCATAGAGTGCCCGGCTTTGCCCGTTGGCAACTATGGACAGGGGTTGCGCTCGTTGCGGGACTTAACCCAACACCTCACGGCACGAGCTGACGACAGCCATGCAGCACCTGTCTCGAGGTTCCCCGAAAGGCACTTGGGCTTTTGGGCCCAATTCCTCGGATGTCAAGCCTGGGTAAGGTTCTTCGCGTTGCATCGAATTAAACCACATACTCCACCGCTTGTGCGGGCCCCCGTCAATTTCTTTGAGTTTCAGCCTTGCGACCGTACTTCCCAGGCGGGATACTTATTGCGTTAGCTGCGGCACCGAGGGCAAGCCCCCGACACCTAGTATCCATCGTTTACAGCGTGGACTACCAGAGTATCTAATTCTGTTTGCTCCCCACGCTTTCGCACCTCAGCGTCAGTCTCGCGCCAGGCGGCCGCCTTCGCCACCGGTGTTCCTCCTGATCTCTACGGATGTCACTCCTACACCAGGAATTCCGCCGCCCTCTCACGAACTCAAGCCCCGCAGTATCAAAGGCGGTTCCACCGGCAAGCGGTGGGATTTCACCCCTGACTTACAGAACAGCCTACGCGCGCTTTACGCCCAGTAATTCCGATTAACGCTCGCACCCTCCGTATTACCGCGGCTGCTGGCACGGAGTTGGCCGGTGCTTCCTTTGGGGGTACCGTCAAATACTGGTCAGTTACTACCAGTAACATTCTTTCCCCCTGACAGAGGTTTACGATCCGAAAACCTTCATCCCTCACGCGGCGTCGCTGCGTCAGGCTTTCGCCCATTGCGCAATATTCCCCACTGCTGCCTCCCGTAGGAGTCTGGGCCGTGTTCCAGTCCCAGTGTGGCCGGTCACCCTCTCAGGCCGGCTACTCATCATAGGCTTGGTGAGCCGTTACCCCCCCAACTACCTAATGAGCCGCGGACTCATCCAACGGCGACAGGTTGCCCCGCCTTTCAACCCGTTAACAAAAACAGGCTCTTATCCGGTATTAGCAGCCGTTTCCAACTGTTATCCCGAACCCTTGGGTAGATTATCCACGTGTTACTCACCCGTGCGCCGCTGGTCCCGAAGGCAAGCCCCCGGAACCCGCTCGACTTGCATGTGTTAGGCACGCCGCCAGCGTTCAATCTGAGCCAGAATCAAACTCTCCAGTTAAAATAATTAAACCAGAGCGCCATCTCTGGCCGCTCTTACTTCGTCCCGTCTCGCAACGGGACTACTGGCTGATTTCTCAAGAGCATCTCTGCTCTTTTTATACCCGACTCGCTATTCCATTGTGAAAGAACATGAAACCCCGGCAAGCCGGGGGCCTTTTCCAAGGCGCAGACGGACAATATAATACGTACAAAATTTCAGGTCAACGACTTTTTAGAATTTTGCAAAAGATATTTTTCGGAAAAAACCGGCCCCCAGGATATCCCTTGACCGGAAACATCCTCTGGGGCAGGATTAACCCGTGTTCACACCTGCCGAAACCCCTGCCGTCCATAACCGGACGGCCAGCTCCCCAACCGGCCCCCCAACCGGGGTGGTGCTGGCCGGGGGACAAAGTTCCCGCCTGGGGCTGGACAAGGCCGGTCTGCGGCTGTCCGGCTCAGGCTCTGACCTCCTGACCCGCTCGGCCATGCTTTTGCGCGATCTCGGCCTGCCGGTGCTGGTGGTCGGCCGGGAACACCCGGATTTCCCCTGGGTTTCCGACGACCTCCCGAATCACGGCCCTCTGGGGGGCGTGGTCACCGCCCTGCGCCACAGCCGGGGGGCGTGCCTCGCGCTCTCCTGCGATCTCCCCTTCATGGACAAAACCACCCTGGAACGCCTGATCGCGGGCCGGGAACAACGCCCGGATAAATGCCTCTGGACCGCCTTTAGCCATACGGAAACCGGGCAGACGGAATACCTGCCCGCCATCTACGAATATGCCCTGCTGGACCTGCTGGAGGAAAAACTGCAACGGCGTCTATTGAAAATGGCCAAATTGCTCCCGGAAGAACGTCTGCACAAGATCCCCTGCGTTTTTGAGGAAGCCCTGCCCTTTTTCAACATCAACTACCCGGCGGATCTGATCCTGGCCCGAAACTACCTGGAACTCACAACCCGTCGCTGATCATGCCCACCGGCCTGAAGGCCTCCAGGGGCAGAGCCAGGGCCTGGTCAATGGCCTCCAGCATCCGTGGCTTATCCCCAGGCAGCCGGCCATGCACATTGGCGAAATTCAGCCAGTGGTCGCTATACACCAGACCGCTTCCCTCCAGGCGCTCCACCAAGAGGCGCAGTTCGCGCAATACGCCGTGCGGCGTCTGCAAGGGGAATTCCCCCCGCAGATAGTCCTCGCCCAGTTCCGTGCCGGGCATGGGGCTGAAGGTGCGGATGCGCAAAAAATCCGGGTCCACCGCGTTGACCACGGCGGCGCTGTCCAGGGCATGCCCCTCCCACATAGCCTCGCCCCCCAGGCCAGCCAGGTAATAGAGGCTTAGTTCAATGCCGGCTTCGCGCACCCGTTGCCCTCCCCGGATATGTTCCTCCATGCCCGCGCCCTTGCGGACTTTTTGCAGAAGCGGGTCATGCCCGCTCTCCATGCCGCAGTGGATGCGGGTCAACCCGGCCTCCCGCAAGGCGCGCCATTCTTCCGGGCTTTTCAGGGCCAGGTACTGGGAGGCCCCGTAAGAAGTCACCCGCTGCAAGGCGGGAAAGGTTTCCCGAATCTTCTCCAAAACGCGCAGGAGCTGCTCCGTGCGCATTACGGCCGTATTACCGTCGGCCAGGAACAGGCTCCGCGTCCGCTCCGGGTCATACATCCGCCCGGCTTCTTCGATATCCCGCAAAATATCTTCCACCTTGCGGATGCGGAAACGCTTGGCCTTATACATGCCGCAAAAGGCACAACGGTTGTGCGGGCAACCCACCGTGGCCTGGATAATCACGCTGTCCCCCTCGGAAGGCGGACGATAAACAACTCCCTCGTAATGCACGAAAAATCTCCTCAGTTACGGTTAAGCCAAAGCCACGGCCTCAACCTCCACCCTGGCCCCCAAGGGCAAATCTTTGACCGCGAAGGCGCTGCGGGCCGGGAAAGGCTCTTGAAAAAACTCCGCGTAAACTTCGTTGACCACGGCAAAATCGCCGATATCCGCAAGAAAGACCGTGACCTTGACCACCCGATCCATTCCGGAGCCGGCTTCTTCCAGGATGGCCCGGACGTTGCTCAGGGCCTGCCTGGCCTGTTCCCGGATATCCCCGGGCATTTTTTTGCTTGCCGGCTCCAGGGGGATCTGTCCGGAAGTAAAAATGAAACCGCCAGCCATGATGCCCTGGGAATACGGGCCGATGGCCGCCGGAGCCCTGGCGGCGGTGATGGCTTTCTTGTCCATGACGCTCTCCTCTTAGTCCTGACGTTGATGGCAGCCCAGACTCTGACGGTTGCGCAAAGCGGCCTGTATAATCATGTACGCGGCCTGGCATCCTTGAAAGAGATCCAGCAGGGGCTTGGAAAGCAGGGTCAGGCGGTAAAAATTATGCACGCGGGAAGAGAGATCGCGCATTTCCTCAAAAGCGCGGTACAGGCGCTGCCGGGTACGGATAATCCCCACATAGTTCCACATGGTGCTGCGGATGGTCACCCAATCCTGGGCCAGCAGAGCCGGGTCATCGTTGCTTTCCGAGCCCGAGGACTGCCAGTCGCGGATATCGTTGCGCAGACGCCTGGGCAGGACGCGCCCGGCGCTCAGGCGCTGGACGATATCCTGGGCCGCGTTATGCCCCCAGAGCACCGCCTCCAGCAAGGAGGCGCTGGCCAGACGGTTGGCCCCGTGCAGTCCGGTGCAACTGCATTCGCCGACGGCATAAAGGCGGGAAAGGGAACTTCTGCCGCGCAGATCCACCAGGATGCCGCCGCAAAAATAATGCGCCGCCGGCACCACCGGAATCAAATCCCTGGTTATGTCCACATGGTATTGCCGGCAGTGGCGCAGGATGGTAGGAAAACGCTTAGCCAGATCCTGCCGGATGCCGCTGGGGTCCAGGTAAACACAAGGGTCGCCGCGCCGCAGCATCTCCGTGACAATGGCCTTGGAAACCACGTCCCTGGGGGCCAGTTCCGCCCGTTCGTCGTAGCCGGGCATGAAGCGCTCACCCCGCGCGTTCAGCAGGATCGCTCCTTCGCCCCGCATGGCCTCGGTAACCAGAAAACGGGGCGAATCCTGGTGATAAAAGGCCGTGGGGTGAAACTGCACATATTCCAGGTTTTCCAGGCGGACCAAGGCCCGGCTGGCCATGGACACGGCCGATCCCAGGGCTCCAGGATAATTGGTGGAATGCAGGTAAAGCTGCCCCACCCCGCCGGTAGCCAGGATCGTATAATCCGCCAGAATGGTTTCCACACATCCGGTGATTTCATTAAGGACATAAGCCCCGCAACAGGTATTTTCCAACTGGTAGCGGTGGGCCATGCCCTTGGTATGATGGTGGCCGGTCAGGAGATCCACGGCCGCATGGGCGCGGCGGAAGGTGATCCGCGGCGAGGCCTCCACCTCGGAGATAAGCCTCTGCATGATGCTTTGGCCGGTGTGATCGGCGCAATGCAGGATACGCGGAGCGGAATGCCCGCCTTCCCTGGTCAAATCCCATTCCCCTTCGTGGTTTTCGTGCCGCTGGGCAAAAGGGATGCGTAGACGCTCAAAGAGAACCTTTTCCGTGATCTCCGGGCCTTTTTCCGCCAGATGACGCACCGCGGCGGGGTTGTTGTGCCGGTGTCCCGCCCGGAGGATATCCTTGGCCAACAAGGACGGATCGCCATCCTGGGCCTTGTAGATGATCCCGCCCTGGGCCAGCCAGGAATTGCCGTCTTCCGCGCTTGCATGGCCGGAGGCGACCAGGGTGACTTCAAAACCGGAGTCCGCCAGGGCCAGAGCCGCCACCGCGCCGGACAGTCCGGCCCCGATGACCAGCACCGGAGTATAGGCGCGTTCACTCATGGGCATATCCTACTTTACAAAACACAGACTGAAATCCGCCGCCGGCGCGGAATGGGTCAGCCGGCCCACGGAAATAAAATCCGGGCCGCGGGGTTTAAGGCCGGCCAAGGAAGAAAGGCTCTCCAGTCCCACTCCGCCGCTGACCTCGGTTTCTATGCCCGGCGGAATAAGTTCCATAGCCCGGCTTAGGGTTTGGCTATCCATATTATCCAGCATCAGACGATCCACCTTCAGGGCGACCGCCTCCTGCACTTCATCCAGGCTGCGGCATTCCACCTCCAGGCCAAGTCCCTCCGGACCGCCGCGACGCGCCATTTCAACGGCCCGGCTGACCGACCCGGCGGCATCAATGTGGTTATCCTTGAGCAGGAGCATCTTGTCCAGCCCCAGGCGATGGTTAAGCCCCCCGCCCATACGCACGGCGTATTTCTGGGGATAGCGCAGACCGGGGTAAGTCTTGCGGGTGTCCAACAGCCGGCTGCCAGTGCCTTCAAGCTCCCGCACGTAGAGGGCGGTGAGATTGGCTACCCCGGAAAGCTGCATGATATAATTAAGGAGCACCCGCTCGGCCTTGAAGAGGAGCCTGGTGTTCCCCTCGATGCGGGCCACCTGATCCCCGTTTTTTACAGGAGAACCTTCCAGCGCCAGGGGTTTCCAGGTCCATTCCCCCGCTTCATAGGCCTCCGCCTCGGCGAGCGTCATGGGGATGATCGGCAGCCCCACAACCAGGCTGTCCTGCTTGGCGACGATCACGGCCTCTGAACGGTGTTCCGGCGCAAAAACGGCTCGGCTGGTCAAATCCTCCCCGTCTTCAGCCAAGGACAAACGGATGTTCCATAACAGGAAATCCCTAGCTTCTCCCTGAAAAAAAGAACCGAAATTCACCGCGCCCATATTTTCAAAGTTAGGTTCAAGGCCTAGTTTCGTCAAGCGCTATGGACAGGCTCCAACTTGATAAAAAAAATTCTCCTCCTTGAAAAATCCGGACACAGGATATATCATATGCTCCCAGCAGTAACTCTGTAACTGAGGATTTCACCATGGATAACGCCTTGCCGGATCTGCCGGGTTTTGACACGGCAACAGCCTTGAAACTGCTGGGCAACAGCACCAAACTCTACGGCAACGTACTGAAAAAATTCAGCGAAAAATACGCGGCTTCTTACAGCGACCTTGCCGCCATGCTCAAAAGCGGCGCCGACTGGGAAGGCATCCAGAGAGAGGCGCACACCCTCAAGGGACTGGCCGGAAACATCGGCCACCCGGCCTTGCACGACACGGCGCAGGCCCTGGAACTCAGCGTAAAAGACGTGCCCAATCCCGACCCGGCCAAGGTAGCCGCCCTGGCGGAAGATATGCTCGCGCAACTTGAAAAGGCGCTGAATATCCTGAAGCAGGCCTTTCCGGCCTAGCCCTCATCCTCTTGCTGCTGGGCTACCTGGCCGCCAAAGAACACGGCCATCCCGACCCCCTGATTTTCTGCGGCGCGCTCCTGGAATGATTTATTCTGCACCTTACCGCCAAGAAGTTTACGACACGCCCATATTGGGCTGGAAAGAAATGGCCGAACGCATGGATACCGCTCACGAAAACTTCCTGAGAGACTGAGGCCAATATTGCTGCGAGCCGGGAATACACAGCTGTCCATTACTGACTATATGTAAGAATAAACTATATCATAAAAATGTTGACGAGTTTCAGGTGGAAAAGAATTTAATCATTTATCTATAAATGCTCCTAAATATGATACTCAATGCTGTAATGTGTGTATGGAATGAAGAAGATATTATCGAATCCACCGTTAAACACGCATTTGCACAAGGGTGTTCAAATGTATTTGTTATTGACAATGCTAGTACTGATAAAACAGTTGATATTGCAATAAATGCTGGCGCAAAATTAGTGGCACAATTTGAAACTAAAGATTTTAACGAAGATCAAAAGGTAGCATATTTAAATTCTGTAGTTAAAAAATACAATGAACAAAATAACGAAGATCAAATATGGTGGTTATATAATGATGCTGATGAATTTCCAAATTTTGATTATAAATTTACTATATTAGATATTTTAAAAGAATTAGACTCTTCAGTCCGTGCAATTCACGGCCATATGTTTGACCATATTCCAACTCACCAACCGTATAACATTCAAGGTTATCATCCTGCTGATTTTCAACCTTTGTGTACAAAAATTACAACGAGTAAAACTCCATTATTACGTTATGATAAAAATCATCCACATTTATGGTCAACTGGTGGTGCGCACGATTTTGTTACCAATGGTGAAAGTATACCAATATTACGAAATTTTTTGATGATTCATCATTTTCCAATTAGAAATCCTATGTTCACTTTTCAAAGAACAAAAATATTAGCACAAACGAGAAATGAATGGATGAAAGATTATTTGATTAGAATTAAAGCGCCTAAAACATTTGGATATGATATACGTTATAAAAATTTGAAAATGGAATATAATAAAAATAGAAACGCTGAATTAAAAACAAACACATTGATATATAACTATAAGCACATAGTTCGTTGGTATGATATATTTGAAGAAAAGAAATTTGCTTGTTCAAACATTGAAAAAATCATATGCGATGCTATTTTTTACTTTTTTATGCAAGAATATGATACTGCATTTCGTAGATTTAACGACGCATTTGATATGTGTAATGATGATTATATAAAATTATGGTTGATGATTAAAATTGCAGAATGTCTAGCACCATCAAATGTTGCTGGCGCAAACGATCTAATTTTTTCTGTTAAAAAATATGATAATGTTGAACTAAATACATATATTGAAAAATATCTCGATTTTTCTGTTAATAAATCTGATAAATCCTACAACTCAATTAATGATTTACTAAATAATATTGATTTCTATATAAGCGCATTTCCTTTGAAAAAGGATATCGCAAGTTTTCAAGATAATCTGAAGGTGATATTTTCAAATTTTGAAAATAAACTGAATTTTTAGGATGCGGAAATCTCCGAAGAAGACGGCTTGCGGGGCGGGTACGGCTTTTCGGCGACAGACGTGTTTTTCACCGTCCGCATCCTTCTCCGGTTACGGATAAAGGGGCCGTGGCAGACATCCGCAAATGGCTGGAAGCCAATGGAGTAACACCATGATGAATGTTATGGAATTTGAGGGAGAATATAAGGCGGTTATCGTCTATGACCCGGAAACGTACCAGCAAGCCGGAATAGCGGCCAGGGCGCAAGGGCTGAGCCTGAACCAATGGATTTCCCAGGCGGTCAAAAAGGCGGCGAGCGCATAAATGGACGAAAAAGGGCAGAAACGCCTGCTCTTCTATCTGTTGGAGATGTTCGCGCGCTGATCAGCCGCCGATAGAGGTCATCCGGCGCGCGATCACGGCCTCAGGCCTGCCCCGGCTACGCAAAAGCTCCGTGCCCATGGGTTTTTCCAAGTTGGCCGCCTTGATAAAACGGTAAAGATCCCGGTCATTCTTTTCCGGATCCCGCAGTAAAGCCCGCAAATCATATTCCTGGTCGGAAAAAAGGCAAGTGCGCAGTTGCCCGTCAGAAGTTATACGCAGGCGGTTGCAACTGGCGCAAAAATGATCCGAGACCGGGGTGATCACCCCAAAACGCCCCCGACCGCCCTGGATGTCATAGACCTTGGCCGGGCCGGTAAAGGGCGCTTCCAGCGCGGCGCCTTGAGCAGTCTCGGCCTGGTCCGCATACAAAGACCGCCCCCCCCGGATTGCGGGCGTAAGATCGGCCAAGGCGCGGGCCGTTTCCAGAATTTCGGCGGCCGGCCAAAAACCGGCCTCGCTCCAACGTCCCCGGCCGCCCAGAGGCATATACTCAATGATCCGGAAGTCAATGGGGTTTTCCTTGGCCAGCCGGATAAAGGCCGGGAGTTCCCGATCGTTTACCCCCTTCAACCCCACGGAGTTAATTTTCACGCGCAAGCCAGCGTCCAGGGCCGCGTCCAGAGCCGCACGCACCTCGACGAAAGAATCCTGCCCGGTAATCCGGAAAAATACCTCCGGATCCAGAGTATCCAACGAAATATTCAGCCCGTCCACCCCCAGGTCTTTCAATTCCTGGACATGCCGCCGCAGGACGGTGGCATTGGTGGTCACGCCCAGCACCAGGCCGGGAAAATCCCGGCGCAAAACTCGCACAAAGGACATAAACCCCTTGCGCGCAAAAGGCTCGCCCCCGGTCAAACGGACCTTGCGCGCCCCAAAGGCCACGGCCAGGCGGATGAGGCGCAAAAATTCCTCGTAACGGAGAACCGCAGCATGGGGAAGATAAGAGAGCTTGCCTGTCCTGGGCACGCAATAAAGACAGCGCAGGTTGCAGCGATCCGTAACCGAGAGGCGCAGATAGCTGATTCTGCGCCCGTGGGCGTCTGACAATGGAGAATAGTCTTCCGCCATGCTCATGTCCACAGGGTTAGGCCGCGCACCAGTTCCTGCTCTTCCCGGCCCTCCTGATCTCCCGGATCTTCCGAATTTTGGGCGGAACCTTGGCGGCGATACAAACCGTGCGTGAATTCCCCGGCCGCCCCTCCCGGCCCGCAACGAACCAGCACCTGATCGCCGCAAAAGGCTTCAGAACGGAAGAGGACATGCAGAGCGGCCATACGCAAACCGGCTGGCCCAGGCTCCGGCAGAGAGCCAAGCATCCAGTTGATGTAACGCACATTGTTCACATGCCGGTTCAGATCAATATCTTCCGGGGTGACCAGCAATTCCCCCAAGATCGGGGCGTTCGCGGCCCCCGCGGGGCGAATCCGGTCTTCCTCGCAAGCCCTGGGGGTTCCCGCCGGAGGGGTGCAGTCAGCGATAAATTCCGGCACTTTGATTACTTTGCGCGTGCTCAAATCCATAACCACCCAGTGGGTCATCCCACGGACATATTCCCGCCCGTCTTCGTTCCGCGCCAGAAAATCCCGGCGGAATTGCAGCCGGTCCACGGATACCGGCCAGGTAGTCACTCGTAAGTTTCCAGGGTTCAAGGGCAAATCCGCCACCTCCAGACGCAGACGAACCAGCACCCAAGCCAGGCCGTTGGAGCGCAGCTTATCCAGGCCCAGTCCCATGATCCCGGCATGGGTCACCGCCGTGTCTTCCATAAAGGCCCAGGCGGCCACGACAAAAGCGCGGCCGTCCCCGGCTACGGCCGCTTCTTCCAACCGGAAAACTTCACTATATTCCCAATCCATGCTATACCCTCAAGTCGTGAAACATAAACGACTTCAGTCCAAAAAACAATGCTTATGCCTTGCTGACAAGGATTATAAGATGTCCGAAAAATACTCTAGAAATTCTCTTGAAAAAATCATGACTTTTCTGCTGCTGGCGATCTGCTTTCTGGGCATCCCGCAAATTCCGGCCCAGGCCGCCGAATCCAAGGCCTCGGAAGCTCCGGGCTTTTCCATAGACTCCCTGCGCTTCATCGCCGACAATCTCATCCATACCGGAGTCGGGCGGGACAGCATCACCCCCATCTACCGCCCGGCCTTTCTGAATGTCTCGGACGCCGGCCTGTCCATGGCCGATAATGAGCCGGTCTTCGTGGTACACTACCCTGGAGACCTTACGCGCATTTACCCCCAATACATCATGGTCTGGCATGAGGTGGTGAACGATGTGCTGCCCGGCCTGCCGCAGGCCGCTCCCTCTGCGGGCGAAGGCTCCCCCAGCTTCCCCTCCGCTTTTATCGGCCAGTTTCAAAACCAGACGCAGGGCGGGGGAAACCAGGCCGAAGACACCGGCAACAGCTACACCATCAGTTACAGCCCTCTGACCGGCAGCGTAGTCGCCTTCCGCAGCCGAGGCGGACGCTACCCCAGCAGTTTCGGCAATGAAGGAAAGCTGTATAACTCCAACAGCATCCTGTATGATCGTTTCAGCGGCAGCCTCTGGTCACAAATTCTGGCTGTCTGCATTGAAGGTCCACTACGCGGCCGGCGTCTGGAACGCATTCCGGTATATTGGGCGCGCTGGGGAGGCGTAAAATACCGCTTTCCGGATGCCCAAGTGCTTTCCAGGGCCACCGGAATGAAGCGCAGCTATGGTCGCGATCCTTACGGAAGCTACATGCGTGGGGGCAGTTATTACGACGATGTCCGCCTGTTTTATCCGGTCGCGGCCCAGAGTGACCGGCTCCCGCCCAAGACCAGGATCCTGGGGTTGGAAATTGAAGAAATGTACGGAGCTCTAGTGGTTGACGCCGTGCGCCGGGAAAAGATCCTGAACCAGGGGCTGGGGCTGCACCATATAGTCGCCATCTACGATGCCGAGCTTGACCGGGTGCGCGTCTTCAGCCGCAAGCGACCGGACGGCTCTATCCTTAATTTCCAGGTATTCGAAAACAACTATGTGGACCGCGACACCATGAGCCAGTGGAACTCTGACGGCGAATGCTACTACGGAAGGCTACGCGGGCAGCGCCTGGATCCCATCCTGGCCGTGGATTCCATGTGGTTCGCCTGGTACGCCTTCCACCCCGCCACCCAGGTGCTGGATCGCGAAGGCCCGCCGCCCCCGCCGATCCGCAGGCCCATGCCGTGATCAATAGATGATCTCCACTTGTTCGGCATCCGCCGCCGGACGCGGGATAACCCCGCCGATCCGCCAGGCGGCCTGCCCTTCTTGGCGCAAAATTTCCAAGGCCCGGCTCGTATGGGATGCCGGCAGGGCCAGGACAAAACCGACACCACAGTTGAAAATTTGCAACATCTCCGGCCAGGTCAGAGCCCCGCTTTGCCGCAGCCACTCAAAGACCATGCTCTGGGGCCAGGCGGCGAACTCCACCCGGGCCAGCATCTCCTTCGGGAGCATCCTGGGGATATTCTCAAAAAAACCGCCCCCGGTTATATGGGCCATGCCCTTAATCTCCACCTGGGACAGAAGTTTTTTGATCACCGGCACATAGATGCCGGTGGGGGCGAGAAGGACATCCCGCACCTCGCGCTCCGGAAGCCCCGGAAAGGGATCCCGGGGATCCAGGCCGGATTTTTCCAGCAGTTTACGCGCCAAAGAATAACCGTTGGAATGGATGCCGGTGGAGGCGAGGCCGATAAGCGCATCCCCCGGACAAACTTTTGATCCGTCAACCAGATCATCCTGGTCCGCCAGCCCCACGCAGAACCCGGCGAGGTCGTAATCCCCATCGGCGTACATCCCCGGCATTTCCGCGGTCTCCCCGCCCAGCAGGGCGCAGCCGGATATGCGGCAGCCTTCGGCCACCCCGGAGATCACCTCTTCAGCCACCCCGACCTCCAGCTTGCCGCATCCAAAGTAGTCCAGAAAAAAAAGCGGCATGGCTCCCTGGGCCAGGATATCGTTTACGCTCATGGCCACGAGATCGATGCCCACCCCGGCATGGCGTTTCCAGGCAATGGCCAGCTTGAGCTTGGTTCCCACCCCGTCGGTGGAGGCCACCAGTACCGGATTTTTCATCCCGGCCAGTTCAGGTTTGAACAAACCTCCGAACCCCCCGATGTCCGAGAGAACTCCGGCGGTACGGGTGCTTTTGACCATTTCCCGGATTCGTTGTACCAGAAGATATCCGGACCCGATGTTAACCCCGGCCTCGGCATAGGCCCTGGCCCTGTTTTCATGCTCATGGGACATGGCTGGCTCCTTGCGGATAAGATGTTCCGCTTCGCGGATAGCGCAAAATGCTCCGGGGAGGCGATTTTGTCAAATAAACAGAACGAAACGGAAGCCGGTTTATGGGAGCCCCTGCCCGGAAGGGCGGCGCGCTGCCGGCTCTGCGCCCATTACTGCCGTCTGACCGAAGGAGAGATCGGCCGATGCGGCGTGCGCCTGAACCGCCAGGGCAAACTGCTGACCAGGAGCGCCGGAGAACTGGCCGCCATTCACCTGGACCCGGTGGAAAAAAAGCCCCTGTTTCACTTTTTGCCAGGCAGCCAAACCTATTCCTTGGGCTCCTTCGGCTGCAATTTTTCCTGCCGCTTCTGCCAAAACAGCGGAATTTCACAAGGGGCAGCCCGCAAGGCCGGCAGCGGGCAACGGAGCACCCCGGAAAAACTCCTGGATGCGGCGCTTAAATCCGGGGCCGCCAGCCTGTCCTACACCTACAACGAACCCACTGTCTTTTTTGAGCTGCTCGCCGTCTGCGCCAGGACGGCCAAGGACAAGGGACTACGCAACATCATGGTAAGCAACGCCTATCTGAGCAAGGAAGCTTTCAGCGCCCTGGACGGACTGGTGGACGCGGCCAATTTTGACCTGAAAAGCTTTTCCGACGCCTTTTACCGGGATTACTGCGGGGCCAGGCTCAAACCCGCGCTGCAAACCCTGAAGAGAGCCGTCCGGGCTGGCTGGTGGGTGGAGGTGACCACCCTGATCATCAGCGGGCTGAATGATTCCATGGAGGAACTGGACCAATTGGCAGATTTTCTGGCATCAGAGCTGAGTCCGGATCTCCCGTGGCATGTTTCGGGCTTCCGGCCGGCCTACTTGATGCCGGGTCATCCGCCGACTCCTATCGCCTCGCTGGAACGCGCCCTGGAGGCCGGAAGCCGCCGCGGGCTGCATTACGTGTATACCGGCAACGTCATCGGGCATGACGCCGAAAGCACTTACTGCCCGGCCTGCAAAAAAAAACTCATCGCCCGCCTCGGTTTCCTGGCCCGGCCCGGCTTTTCCGGGGTCTGCCCGGACTGCGGGCTGAAGACGCCAGGAATTTGGATGTAACTACAACCTGAAAGGAGAAAGACAAACATGAGCCAGCAACGTAAAAAATCCATAAAAATAGGCATGATCGCCTGCTCGCACGCCACCCAGGAAATGGACTGCTGCGCGGTCGGCTGCTTCAGGGATTTCAACATGCGCCTTGGCAGCTTTAAGAGATACCCCACGGATCAGGATTTACGGCTCGTGGGGATGGTAAGCTGCGCCGGATGCCCGACCAAAATTTACCCTGAAAAAATCCTGCGGAAGGTGGAATCGCTGGCGAAACTGGGAACAAGCAAACTCCATTTCGCCAACTGCATGATGGCCTTCTGCCCGTTCATAAAAACCTATATTAAGACGGTCGGCGAAAAATATCCTGATATTGAACTGGTTGAAGGCACCCACGAAAAACATCTCACGGACGAACAGTTCAAGGAAAGGACGCGTTGCGCGCTTGAGGCCGGCAAACAGATGTCGGATGTATTTCTCGAACCTATTTGAGTTCTCAGAAAAAGGTACACGGCGGCGGAGCGAACTGCTCCGTTCAGGTGGTTCCGGCGCGTTTGGCGGCCAGCAAGGCCGCCGAAAAAGCAAGGATGAGGAAGCCCAGGAGGATTGCCCAATCCGCGCCGGAAAGCTGCGCGCCTCCTTGGGCGGCGCGCAGGAGATTCACCGAATGGGTGACAGGAAAAGCCTGCACCAGCCAGCGCAGGGCCAGCGGCATTTGTTCCACAGGAAAAAACACCCCGGATAAAAAAGTCATGGGGGTGATCACAAAGGAGCTGATCGCCCCCTGGTCCCCGTGATTTTTCACCGCCAGGGCGATACCCAGCCCCAGCAGGGAAAAAATGGCCATGTGCAGTAAAAGCGCCGCAAAAAAACTTGGACTTAAACGCAGGTTTACCCCGGCCACCCAGGCCAAGAGTATGAAGGCGCAGGCCGTAATGCCCCCCTTGCTGATCCCGTAGAGCATCTCGCCAGCCACAATCTGCCAGCGCGGGGCCGGAGCCAAAAGATATTCATCGAAAGTCCTGAAATAAAAACGGGCGATATTCACTTCCGAGGCCAGGCCGTAACAGGCGTTCAGGGTGGACATGGCCAAAAGCCCGGCAAAGAGGAAGTCCAGGTACTCCATGCCGTAAAACATCCGCTGCCGTCCGAAGCCATAGCCGAAGGCCATGAAAAAAAGCGCCGGGGATACAAGGGAAGAAAGGACGCCGCGCAAGAGGCGGGAGCGCAGGATGCTCATTTCGCGGTAATACACCCCGATAATGCCGTTAAGACGCAAGATCGCTCTCCATTTTTCTGCCGGTGCATTTAAGGTACACATCTTCCAGGTTCACCGCCCGGACGCGCACCTCGGCGGCCAGATCTGCGGCCGCGGCCAAGGCCTCTTCCCGTCCGGAGAAATACAGACACCTGCTCTGATCCTCCTCCATATATTCCAGGGCGAAACCGCCTATGGCCGCCTTCAGGTCAGCCGGCTGCCCGGAAACGACAATTTTGCCCCGGTCAATGAAGATCACCCGGTGGGCCAATTGGTCGGCCTCCTCAATATAGTGGGTGGTCAGAAAAACCAAAACCCCGGCTTCCCGGTTCAGCCCGCGGATCAAGGCATGCAAAGCGCGGCGGCTCAAGGGATCCAGTCCGGTGGAAGGTTCGTCCCAAAAAAGTATCTCCGGCCGGTGCAACAAAGCCCTGACAATGACCAGGCGGCGCTTCTGGCCGCCGGAAAGCGTTCCGGCCTTCTGTCCGGCCTGTTCCCGAAGATCCGCCAGGACCAGCATTTCTTCGATGCGCGAAGCCAATTCCCGACCGCGCAACCCGAAAAGCAGCCCGTGGGCCTTCAGGCTTTGCGCCACCGTCAGATCCCGATCCAGATTATTCTGTTGCGGGACCACCCCCAGACGGAGCTTCTGGCGGGGATCCTCCGGATCAAAAGGTTCACCGGCATAGAAAACAGCGCCGGAGTCCGGTCGCGCCATGCCGGTGAGCAGATGGATGGACGTGCTTTTACCAGCGCCGTTCGGTCCCAGGAAGGCCAGGATTTCCCCGGCCGTGGCCTCCAGACTGATGCCGCGCAAGGCCGGCCGCCCTTGGTGGCTTTTGACCAAGTTATCCACCCGGAGCAGGGGATGACAGCTTCGGCTTTTTTCACCCGGACGGGCAGAATTCATTTTATCCACCAGGCTATCGCGGGGACTTGCCTTATGGCGGAAAGTGCCTTACTAAGGTAACACATACAGTGAAAAGGGCGGAGTGTGGCGCAGGTGGCAGCGCGCATGCTTTGGGAGCATGATGTCGGAGGTTCGAGTCCTCTCACTCCGACCAAAAAATTCAGGGGGTTATGCATAAATTTGCGTGACCTCCTTTTCTTTACTGAACATTTCTACTGAACATTTTCAAATTTCAAAATCTTCACCAAGTCGGTTTCTGTGGCGTCAAGCGAGGGTAATTTACTCACCGCCTTTTTCTTTTCACCGGCCATCAGGTGATAATATTGGTTCGCGGTCATGTGGACGGAATTGTGGCCGAGTAATGCGGACACCGCAGCCAGGTCAGCACCGCGATTCAGGAGCGTAGTAGCGAATAGATGCCTTATATCATACGGCGTGGCTAGACGTACCGCAGGGTCACTTTTTGCGGCTTCTGCTACAGCTCGCCTCCATGATGTGCCAACGCCTTTTACGCCATGCCCGCGATATTCTATGACATACGGACTTTTCGCCGTTTTTTTTCTTTCGGCCAATTTACCCAGGAACTCATCAGATACTGGGACATCCCGCCAGCTTTTCGTCTTTGAGGCATAGACGGCTATGGTCCCCTCGTCAAAATTGACATTCTCCCATTTAAGCCCGAAAAGCTCTGTAGGTCCTGGACGTGCGCCGAGGTTCCATTCCACCTCTATGGCCCATTTCAGATGTTCTGGGGCATTATCAATGATTTTACGAAGCCCGGCTACAGTAAGGATGGAGCGGCGCGGTTGCTCTTTTGGCTTCCTCCAGTTGGCCAGGGGATTATTTTTTATCAAACCATGGGCGATACCGAACCTGAATACTGCCCGGAGATAACCAAGATACCGATTTTTGGTGGATTGTGTTCTGTCGGCAAAAGGCTTCACAGACTCCAGAATATCGTCATAGCGCAAGGCTTCCACGGGCTTTTTGGTAAGCACCGGAAGAAGCACATTGTTCAGCAACCTGGAGAAGTCACGGAGAAAAGTTTTTGACGCGCCGCGAAACTTGGCATCGTTGAAGTACGCCTGGGCCACATGATCAAGAAAAACGCCAGAGCGTTTGGGTAGTTCCTGGCGTCTTTTTTTCATGGCCTTCAGGTCAAAATCAAATGCCTCTGCGGCTTCCTTTTGCCGCTTCCCTGTACCAAACCAGCGTGAAGTTTGTGTGCCATCCACGCGGTATTTTACATACCAGCGTTTAGTTTTTTGGCACAGGTGGACGCTCATGTCCTGGATCTACCCTAAACCGCGACACGGGTAAAGCCACCCGGCCTCCTTTGGTAATCCTCCTGTTTATCCCTGATGAAACAATCAGGGTCTTCCATCCATCGATCCAAATCGGTAACAGAGAACCTATTTCCCTCATCCCCGTGGCGCGGAATGACAAAATCTTTCGCCTTGCTACGGAAAGTCCTTGGCCGGTAGCCGCAATACTCCGCCGCTTTCTCAAGGTTAAGATACGGACCTCTGCCAAAAAACATTATTCCCCTACCCCTCTCCGCCCTTGGGCTGGTGGGCTGCCTGAAAATACTTGCATGGCATACAGCATTGGACATTATGCAGACCGACCTTGGGACAATAAAACCCTTTCTCTTCTTTTTTGGCGTGAACACAGGAATTACAAGGATTTCCGCGTTTCTTTTTCATTTTGGCGGGCATATGGCCTCCAGCTTGGCCTTGGCGGATTCGACGGCTTCTTTAGCGGCTTTGTGCCTTTCAAGCTTATCTCTTACGTCATGCGTTCTATGGAGAGTGTCAAAGTATGCGGAATGCTCATTTTCCAGCGCCTCAATCAACTCTTCCGCCGCCAAGAGCCGGGCGCGGAGTATTTTTTCACGCGCTGTATCCGCCCGCCATTCCTCAAGGGTGCGCTCTTCTCCGCACTCCTCGCAAAAGACAGGTGCGTCATGGCGCATGCCTTCGACTATTATGTTGCCTGCCCCGCAATTTGGGCACGGCTTGAAATTACCAGGCATTGTCGGCCCCCTTAAACTGCGCTTCCAACGCGGTCTTTAACCTTTGAAATTCTGCCCGCTGCTCATCACTAAAAAAACAAGCGTCAAGTGTAAGTTTCCTGTGAAGCTGATTTATAAGCAAGGCGTCATTCAGTTTTCGGTAGAAATTGCCGAATGTCTCCGCAAAACGCGGCTCAGTAACTACACGGCGCTTGATTTCCTCAACAAGCCTATTCCCCGCGCCTCGTATCTCCGGGGGGAATTTAACTTGCGGCTCTGGCACGTTGCATCCCCTTTTGCTGTGCATATTCTAAGAGATTTGGGGCGCACTTATTCCTTATCGGGCAAGGCGTATCATCATCCCTGACGCATTCATCTTCCTCAACATCCCTGTATTCACAACCCTTGCAAGTATGAATCTGTTTGGGGCAAGTTTTACCATAGGCCGGACATATATCAATGCAATCGTTGCCCATTTCATTGACAATGTGCGCGGCAATGTCAGCCAGCACATCCAGCTCCGCCTCGGCTGCTTCTAAGGCGTCCAGAAGGCGGCGAACGGCGTTTTGCAGGTTCGGGATGCCAGGGTATTCTTCACCGCTTGCGAGTTGACGCATAAAAGCGCGTTCTTCCTTGGTAATGTTCATTTCTCCACCTCCCCGTATTCCCCTTCCAGGCGGCACAGCCGCACGAACTCGCATCTGAAATCGGCCCCTGCGGCGGCCCCTGCGGCGGCCCATGCGGCGTCCCTTGCGGCGGCCCTTGCGGCGGCCCCTGCGGCGGCCCTTGCGGCGGCCCATGCGGCGTCCCTTGCGGCGGCCCCTGCGGCGTCCCTTGCGGCGGCCCCTGCGGCGGCCCCTGCGGCGTCCCTTGCGGCGGCCCCTGCGGCGGCCCATGCGGCGTCCCTTGCGGCGGCCCATGCGGCGGCCAAATCTTCGGGCGTAGCATCACCACGCGCAAAGCGTTCCGCCACCTCTATAGCCTGACGCGGACGCTTATCATCGGGATATTCCCGCTCGAAAATATCCAGGCTATACTTCGCGCAGTAACAGGCATACAGCCGCATGGCATTCTGGTATCCATCAATCGCCCGAAGCGCCCACAAAGCGTCATCCAGACCGTTTGATTCCAGGATTGTTTCCAGGAACAGAGGCTCATCGTCCGCTCCGGTTTTGCCCAAGTGCTCCAGCAGCCTCTTCCAGCCGGGCGTACAGGGGCGGTGAGACTTGATTTGTTTTAGGGTAGTGGTCAGCATAATTTCCCTTAATTTCCCCGCGTTGCGCGGCCCCCGGTGGGGGTTAATTCCCCCGCCTCAAATGCCGGACACCCTTGTCGACAGGATTTACCCTCACAATCCGCGGGGTTAATTTCTTTGTCGGTGTTGGGGCAGATGATGGCGGTTAGAACGGGCGCGACAGGTTCGGCCAAAGCCTCGTTAAGCGCGGTCGTGGGGTTGACTTCGGGTAATTGGCTTTCGCCCCGTTCGGCCTTGTCATCAAGATCGATGGCCAGGGAAAGTTGCTCAGTCCGCGGCAAAAAAGTACACAGGCGTTTAATGGCCGTCTTCATCCACATGGCATCAGGACTGGTATTCCACGGCGAATATTGAGCTTTGTCACCCTTCAAGCTGGCGCTGGTTTTTTTGGCGCGCTCAACATCCTTGCGGTCAATTACCCGGAATATGGTTTGACCGTCTTTCATCTTAGCCACGGCATACGCGGCCACAATATCGCCCTCGCGGGCGTCGCCCAGAATATCAACCTCGTGATGGATGATGGGGTCAATGCCCTTTGTGTACCTGAAAAGGCTACTTTCAATTTCCTTGCGATAAACGACATCGGCATGGAAGGCCGACACCTTGCCGGTACGGTAGGCAAGCTCCATGAGACCAGGATACCCTGGCTGGAAAGTGCATTCCTTTCCGTAGGGGATCAGGTGTGCAAGCTGTTGCGGAGTGTTCGGCTCAAGGTCAAGCTGGGCGCAAGTCATAAGGGCGGCTGCAAAAGACTCTTGGGTACATTGCGCCAGCTTGGGAGTTTGTCTGACTGCTGTCAGAGCAATGCGCGCAAAGCGTTCTGCCCGGCGCCGTCTTTCAGCCGGAGTGCTGCCACCGATAACCAGCGCGATGGCGGGCATTTGCTGGGTAATCAATTCCGCTATGGTAGCGGGTTTTTTGTCTGTTTGCGTGATATTGCTCATTTCATACCGCCTTTTTGTAAGCCCATTCGGGCAAATCCAATTCAAGGATTTCCTTGGTGTAGCAAGGCCATTCGTTATTTTTCACGCATTCCGCATAAGTTGACAGGGCGCGGTCGCATTCCGTTTCTCCGAAGGTCTGAGCCGCCGGCGCGATGTTGGCCGGGGTCACAATATAGGGAGCGGTTTTTTCAACGGCCAAAAGGACAAAAACGCTGGTGGACATGCTCACAGCATTGAGCGCCCGCCTGTACCATGCCGCCTGCCGGTGGTAGCCCCATTTATAGACGCTCCGGGCAAGCTCTTCTGGGTTGGCGTCGGTTGTGCTTTTCAGATCCAAAGCTACCAAACCAAATACCGGAACAGTAGCCAGGAAATCTATGCGCGCCTTGCAGGATATGGAGATTCCGCCACACTCCTCTTGCCAGTAGATGGACACCTCGCGCATGGCGTCCGTGGATTGCCGCATCTTCCGGATAAGCCTTTGTCGGTTCACGGCATCGGCCATACCTTGGGCGGCATCGTACACATCAAGCTTTACCTGCTCCAGGCCGGCTGATTCAGCCGCGGCTTTTTCTTCTTTCCCTGCCTTGGTGCTTCCGTTTTCGCGCTTTATGGCGTAACGGCTGGAGAATGTATCCGGCTCCAGGCTCAGACAATGGAAGACGCTGCCGAAAAGGCGCGCATCGGAGCTTTCTTCGTCCGCCTTTCCGTCTTCCCAGGCCCGGAACAGAGCCGGACAGCGCAGGAGCTTGGTAATGCCGGAATTACTCACCGCCTTGACGGAGTGATACTTTTCCGGGCTGTCATCGGTGGTAATAATGTTCATCAGTACATCTCCCCTCTTTGCGGGAAAGCGTGTCCGGCCTGTTTGGCCAATTTCAGGGCGTATCTGCCATTGGCGGTCCTCAGCCATGCCCTAGCGGTATCCTTATCCTCGGGAGTGACCTTGAGGCTGTGCAGGGCGCGCACGGCGTTCAGGCAGCCAGCGATACGCTCCTCGATGGTAGGGACGGGTTTCACCCAGGCCGGAGGGGGCATAGACTTAATCTGGGGCATCCCGTCATAAAAATACACCGGAAGGCCGGTTGACTGCGCCGCCTTGATGGCGAGATCGCGGAAACTGAACCGTCGGACGCGCCCGGTATCGGAGCGCAAGATCGCGGAATGGGGGCCGGTGGTGATGTAGTAGGGGCGCTTGTAGCCGTAATCGGTGCGGATGATTGCTTGCATGTCAGTTCTCCTTTACGCGGAAAGCGTTGCCGGGAAGTCCACCCCGGCCCGGACGCTGTAAAACTCTGTCAAGTCATCGGACTGTACCGCCTCCACCGCCTCCACAACCGAAAGGACGCCCAGAATCTTACAGGCATAGCCCTCTTGCGCGGCGCTCTTGGCGAAACTCTGAGCCTCGCACAGGGTCGGGTGCTTGATAAACTCATCGCGCCCGTCAATCATTGTCAGCGTGTAGTACATGGCTATTCCTCCACTTCGACAAATTCGCCGTCATCATTGAGCCGATAGAAAATGCCGGGCTTAACCGGGCCGTCCTCGGTAACTATATAAAAGCTGAATTTGATGTCTGCTGAAATCTTGCAACGGTAAAAAATGCGGATAAGTGATCCGAGACCAGCTTTGCATATTCCGGCGATGCCAGCCGTAGCCGTGCCCTCATTGCCAGCCGTAGCCGTGCCCAGGTCGCCAGCCGTAGCCGTGCCCCAGTCGCCAGCCGTAGCCGTGCCCCAGTCGCCAGCCGTAGCCGTGCCCTCCCTGCCAGCCGTAGCCGTGCCCCAGTCGCCAGCCGTAGCCGTGCCCCAATTAACCCGCTTTCCGGCAGGCGCGTGGCTCTGGACTATCTGCACAGCCTTATCTTGGGCACCCACGAAAATAACCATGGCTTCCGGAAATTTAACCTTGCCCCCAAGATCAACGCATTCGGATTCGATGACCTTACCCACGATCCATTGTGCATCGTGGGCGTTACTGACAAGACTAGGATCACCTTCACCCCAAAGCAGACCGTGTAGGCCGTTGCCACATTCGGGTTTGGGGTCCCAGTCTGGAGCGGCAACTTTCCCTTTCTTCGGCCATTTGAATCCACCATGCGCGGTCATATCCGCCGCGCAAGTGCGGATAAACAGGGCCTCTCCCGGTTTCAGGACTACTTTCGCCATGACGCCTCCATTTTGTTCACCTGGACAAATTGGTCTGAACCCTCTTTCACCCCTACCCTTTCCGCGCCTCCCCCTAGACTTATCGCCGGATGCTTCCCCGTGGGGTCTTGCGCAAGTACGGCTTATGTCGCGGCGCTCTGGGCAAAAACAAAACTCGCTTCCGGGTACTTTCCGCTCTTCCTGCCGGGCTTCGGCAGTATTGGGCGGGGCTTTCCCCCTTGGCGAGTAAATAATGCTACACTATGTAGCAATCTGTCAAGCGATTTGCTAAATTATTTTGCAAAAAATAACCCGGCTTCCGGGCCGTTCCCAGAAGCCGGGCCTCCTGATATGAAGGAAGTGTCAGGCAACCTTTAACCAGGAGAAATTTCTATGTCCGCTATAGACGACTTGCTTAAGCTGCTTGATCGCATTCCGCTCTGGAAAAAACTTAATGCCCTACCGGATCGCGTAGATGAATTGGAAAAACGCATTGCGATACTTGAATCAGCAAGCAAAGAGCCGTCAGAATTTCTCGATCTCGGTATGTGCCTCTTGAAGCGCAATCCGACAGGCGGTTACTTTAATACACCGCTTTGCCCCTCATGCAAAAAACCATTATCAGATTTTTTCCCCGGCAAGCTAAATTGTGGATCTTGTTCTGTCGTTCTTGATTCTATGGCAGTTATGGCCGCAGTCAAAAAGGCGCTTGCTTCCTGATAAGAAATCTCGCCATCAAATACAATTGATGTTGTTGAACTCATTTTACCTGCACAATGTTCACGCGATACTGCTATTTTCACTTGAATCCCCGCCCCGCCTATGCGGGGCTTTGTTTTTGTTCGGCTGCTTTTTTGGCAACCTCTTGCCACTTCAAGCCAACAGCTTCGCACAGATTCATAAGGTCAGACGTCCGCATCCGTTGAGGCTTGCGGTATTTTCCAGCCCCCTGGCCTACGAGAAGCGCCTGAACCTTTGTCCTCTGGCCGGGCATAAACCCAAAAGCTATCTTGCCCACCGTATCATCTGACATATTGAGTTCTGCCTGACGCCGCTTGATTATCAAGCGTATTTCGCTCTCAAAGGCATCCATCTCCTGAAGTGAAGTAAACATTCGCGCTATCTCCTTTTCTTGTTCAGATAGCACGAAATTTTTCCTCTGTTTCAATTGACTTAATTTCATGCCTTGACAAATAAATTAAAATAAGTCAGAAAGCAACCAGTTTTTAAAATTGGCTCTTTGACAATCAGCGCGTAGAAGCCTCAAACCCAGATGCTCCGGCTTTTGGTGCAGGGCGGAGCAAACACGCTTGGACGGCATTTAGACCAGGGCGTGAAACTAGCTTTTAAAAATTTTTCCACGGGATTTTTGTGGCCGGGTCACCGACCCCAAATTTCCGCTTATCGCAAGGCGTAGTGGGCAAAATGTCGCGTCTATCCTGGCCGTTTGGGCCGCACTTCTTGAACGGGCATCCCAGGCCCAGGATCGCGGCAGTATCATCGGTTTTGATTGCGATAGTTTTGACGCCCTTTTCGGCCTTAAAGACGGCGCATGTCAGTCCATCCTGTCCGCGTTTGAGGATAAGGGTAGGCCAGCAGATTCATAGCCTTGGAGAATCAGGAGATACTGAGGGCATTAAGAGAGGCATGCAAACTTCGTCTACTAGTATATTGAATATTGGCCGAGAAGCTGGAGCAAAGGGAAAATCACAATATGCTGCATATCGTGACAAAAAAGAAAAGGAAAAAGCAACTATGTTCCAACATGGCTCTGTAAATGAGATAACAAGCGCTGGGCGTGAAAATTCACACCAATAAGTAACTGAATTTATATAGGGTAAAAATTAAAATTATGCTTATTAGCATATTCGTTAATGTTATGAGTCATTTGAGCTTGGAATTTTTTTAACATATAACGTCCATAAGTGTGATGCAAAATAATCGGCATAACAATAGTAAGAATAAACATGATGATTATAGAGCATAATTCTAATCTCATACCAACTGTAATAATAGATCCTCCTATAATTTTTTCGCTATAGATGGTATTAAAAAATGAATAACATCCAATAATGGTAAGGATATTCATGATAACCGAACGTAAACCATGTGATAAGCTTCCTATTGCTCCACCATTACTTCCCATTCTCCAAGTAAGGAATATACTGCTTTGAAAAACATACACAAGTTCACTTATACGGCGGCGTTCATCGGTAAAGGTTATGATGCGATCACTACCCTTTGGGGCAAAGGCATACAAAAGGTTAAAGACGGTATTGCCCCAACCAGTTTTAACAAAGAAAAAGGTGCCGTCCAACGAATCAAAAGATTCTATAAGTTGTACCACAGAAGCACTATGTATACAAAAGGATTTGATGTTTACAGGCGCACCATTGTCCTGTTGAATCTGAACATCTTTAAATTCATGAAAATCATTCATAGGATGCGGGCCGTTGACACCAAATATAACAATTTTTCCTGTAACAGTTGTCAAACTCATGTTACGCGTTAATCTCAATAGGGCATTAGCTATAAATATAATTAAAAAAATTGTAAATAACAACACCATTCCAAGCGCATTAGCTTTAGTATCGTGCAAGTACAAAGTTTTAGTATCGTACAAATTTTGTGAAAGTTCAGCATCATAAAATAATTTATAGAATATGCTAAACATTACAAACACAACAAGGGCATGAAGCAGGATAACTTTACGATTGAGCAGCATATAGAAACTCCATTTTGAGGTGACTGATGTTTAATAAAATCCCCAAGCCAGTAAAAGACTTAGCGGCACAATTTAAGCCAAGGGACTTGGCTTCCGGGTTAAGGCCAAAAAACCTTATTCCCTCCTTGGCCAATCCTGTGACCAAGGAAGCCAGAGGCGTGAAAGAACGGTTATCCGGGCTTTTTTCTCGTTTTGGAAATTTCGCCCAAAATCGTACGGACGAATCCATCCCGGAGGCCTTTGAGCAGGATTTCGGCTTTGTTTTATACGCCTGGGGCATTGAGGAGGACGAAATCTCCAAAGCCATCCGTAATTTACAAATCAGGATCATGCTGATGCTCCTGCCCGGCATTCTGGCCATATATCTGCTCTGGGCAAACGGCTTCGCTTTTATCCAATGTCTGCTGCTGGCCTGTACCATCATCGGCGTATCGACCGACGCCTGGAGGATAGAGGTTCTGGAAAGCCGCCAATATAAACGCTTCGCCCTGTATTCGCTGTGCAAATTAGTTTTTGAAAAAACCTGCCCGCGCCGGTTCCGGACGAAGCAGGAACAGCCGGCTGAACCAGATGAACCGGATGGGACGGATGAACCGGCTGACGACATCGAAGCCGACGAAACAGCCACGGCTGACGAGACTGATGAAACTGACGGCACTGGCGACCAACCTAACAGTTAAACTGTTTGAGGTAGAAATCAATGGCTCTTTCAACCAAGGCAACCTCTGAGCGCACTCCGGGATCGGTGGAATCCAGGAGAAACAGCTTCATGCGCCGGACGAGTTTGCTATCGAGCCTAAAATGTTTGGCAACGGCCAGTTCGGGCTTACGTTTGCCCAGCCGGCTTTTGCCTGTGGAATCGGCCGACCACTCCGATTTATGCGTTGCATCTGGGGTGGTTTCCGCGTCCGCCTTCTCCATATGCTCCTTGGGGGCGGGCGCGGATTCGGCCGCTCCCTGGGATTGCGGGGGAACGTTCAACATGCGGTCAAGCAAATCTTCGCTGGTAACACGCTGTCTATTTGACATTTCTTACCTCCAGGCCAAGTTTTTTAAGAATCTCACGGCTCAGGGCCGCGTAATCCTGCGCCCCGTATCCTTTGGGGTCGTAAGTAAATATGGATTCTCCCCGGCCCGGAGCTTCGGCCAGGGCCACGCTCTCCCTGATAATGGCCGCGCAAAACTTATCGGGATATACGCTGGTCAAAATTTTGATCATCTCTCGGGCCAGGCGTTTACGCTTATCATACATGGTGGCCATAATCCCAAGAATTCCCAAAGCCGGATTAAGACGTTTGGTGATCCTGGCAATGTTCTCCAGGATCATTTTGACCCCGCCCAGGGCGTAGGGTTCGCATTGAACCGGGACCAAAACGCTCTCGGCGGCGATGAAGGCGTTCACGCTGACCAAATCCAGGCTCGGCGGACTGTCCAGGATAACCAGGTCAAAAAGGCCAGCCGGCAGCTTCTGCAAAGCCTCGCGCAAGATCATCTCCTTGCCTACTTCGTCCGCGAAAACCATCGGCATGGCCGCGAGCTGCTGGCTGGCCGGAATCAAGACACACCCCCCGCCTTCTCCAACGTCCAGGGCGATCCCGGTCTCTCCCCAATTTGCGTCTCCGTGCAAAACGTCAATGAGCGTAGGCCGGTCTTCGGTCTTGACGCCCCATCCGGTAGTCAGGTTGTGCTGATGGTCGCAGTCAACCAGCAAAACCTTCAGGCCCAGGCGGGCAATCCCCGCTCCGAGGTTCTGCGCGGTAGTGGTTTTACCTACGCCGCCTTTCTGGTTGGCTATGGCAAGAACTCGCATATTCTCCTCCTTCCAGTCAATCAAATTTGTATCATGATATTTTTATATCAAACATCTAAAAAAATAGCAACATACCAAAATATATTAATACTAAAAAATCAAAATATCATAGTGGTAACATATAGTTATATATTTATAGCAATATATAATGATAATATTATTTTAATATATAAAAATAGTAAGGTATCAAAATATAATGATGTCATATAAACATATTTATATTTTGATATTTTTATACCTATCGGCGGCAAGCTGTACTTACCGGCCAGCTCCAGCCTCTTCTCCCCAAACTCTGTCCGAGGTGGTGGGGAGAACCCTGAGCCGGGCAGCGGAGGAAAGCCATGCGAACCTTGCCCTGATAGCCAAACTTCGGAGTACGGGGATGACTTTGCCGACACTGCCGCCATCGGATGATGCGTTACGGATGGGAATAACCATGCACTTTACCGGGCCAGCCTCTACCGCGCTCGCCGGCATCGCTCTGCACGTCAAATACCAGTTCGTGGAAAATGGCCGGGAGAGAGCTTTGGAACTGCCGGTCATCATAGATGTTGCGGATAAGCAGGTTTACTCCGTCCTGGAAGACATCGCCTGGCAGATTTATCCGCAGGCGGAGATCCGTCTGGATACGGTGGGTCGGGTAATTACCCTTGGGGGCGGCGGAAATTGAAAACAATGCTTCTGTTCATCATTTTGGCTTTCGTGAGCCTTGGCGGATGTGCCGCCGGCGGTGGGGGTTCCTCATTTTCATTCAGCGATGAAAGGCCCCAGGAATCCTAACATCATTATGATCGGCGAAATACGCTATCCACCGGATGTCGCAGCCGCCATAAACGCGGCTTTAACCGGGCATAGAGTATGGACTACTTTACACGCCAATAGTGCGCTTGGAATTATAAAACGGCTCCATTCCTTAATGAGTAGCGGCAACCTTGGCGATCCGATGGATTTCATTTGTGATTATTCAATCATGGCCGGACTTGTAAACCAATGCCTAGTGCCAGTTCTCTGCCCGAAATGTAAAAAAAATCTGCATAATTTGCCATCAGATGCGTATCGCAAATCCGTTCTGCCTGATGATATTTATGCGCAACTTAAACTTAAAATCGATGATATAGAAAATGAGAATGTGCATGTCCGTGGAAAGGGATGTGAATATTGCGATCATATGGGATTCGTTGACCAGACTGTAATAGCTGAAATAATTATCACAGATGATAAATTTCTTGAGTATGTACGCAAAAGCGATTTTTCTGGCGCTCAAGACTATTGGATCATGCAAGGCGGTCAGACTATTGTTGAAGATGCCATCAGTAAAATTGAAGAGGGAATTTTGGACCCTTACACAACTGTCATGCAACTTGGGAAGCCTTTAACCTTTAATTAAGTGAACACGACAAAATGAACAATCTCGTAATCGTTGAATCTCCAGGCAAAACCAAGAAAATCAAGGAATACCTTGGCGACGGTTGGCTTGTTGAGGCCAGTTATGGTCATGTTCGGGATAAGCCCGGAGGCATGGGCGGACTGCGGCAGGGAAATACTCGAAAAGCTGGAACAACACGGCTACACCGCCAAACAGGAGCAATAAAATGTACCCCTATTATCAGATTGCCGAACCCTTTACCGAAAACATGGAATATTTTGGCCAAAGCGTGTTTACGGATTGCCATATGCTCTTTAACCTTCCGCACCCCGATACCGGCAAGCGGTACATTTTGGCCAAGCAATTCCCCACGCTGAACACATGCACTCGCGCGTGCAGGGAGCTTGTCCCCAATGCCGAGTACATCGTGGAAACCTACTTGCCCCGCAAAAACAGCAGACGCTCCCAACAGCGCTGGTGGCATCGAATCCCTAAGAGCGACGCCTGGGCTTCATAGCGGAGAATATCTGTAAAAAAATGATGGGAGGATTTTTTTGGCGGCTGTTTGACATGCAGGCAAGAAAGAACTACTGAATTATCAGCGATTAGCTTACCGCTGTTTGAAATTCGTCTTGGGCAGCAGAGTCTATGGCCCTCTCTGAAGGGCCATAGTTATTATAGCGGCGAGGGAAGTGTTATGTATTTTTGCTATTTGGATGAAAGCAACGATTCTGGAACACTCAATCCCGGCAAGAGCCATGAAAATATCCTTCATCGACATTAATGGCCGCACTTACATTTAGGAAAAAAGCATACGCACAAGGAGCAAAAAATGGGAATCATGCATCCTGAAGAATTGGAAAAACTGGTATACGATAGCATAATACGAGCAGGTCAGGCTCGAAAGAGGTTATTAATGACTGATTTTTTTAGCCAAATCATGCACGAATTTAACAATGACTGGCAAAAATACTGTGACTTTTTAGAATCGCTACAATCTTCAGGATTCATTCAAATATCAGGAACTGGAGCTAGGTCAGCACTCGAATTTGGCCCAGAAGGAAAAACTTGGCGCGCAAAACTTGAACAATCGCTTCCGTCAGGAGGCAGTCCAATGCCACACCAAACCATCCATATACACTCAGCTAATACGGTTAATGCCGCTGGCCGTGACATAACAATCACTTTCAATAATACGGAAGCCGAGCAACTGATGCATCTTTTGAAGGACATAATTAACTCTCACCCTGAAAAAACAACTCGCTTTTCCACGATAAAAGCCCTACTGGACAGCGGCAAAAGTGCGGTTGAAATTATGAAGGGCATTGTGTCGCTTGTTGCATGAGCCTGCCCCGGCATAGACAACTGGCGGGCATACGCCGATGTAAATGCTAAAAGTGCAATGAACGGCTATGAGGGAAAAGACCAAATAATGATTCCCCACACTCAAAAATATCTGCGTGACTTTATTCAAAATTCCCGCCTTTTGACTGCGCTTGACCTTATTGAGGCCCATCTAGGGGTGTCGGTGGTTGCTAAAGCCTCGACCGAAGTTAGTATCGCAGGAATACAGCACGATCATCTTCCCATTTTTTTGTATAACCAAAACTCTGAAGACTATACTCATGAGGGAGCCCTTTTCCATGAGTTGATGCATCTTAGTTTACATATCGAAGGATGGCCCATATTGGACTACGGAGAAGGTTTTTATGAACTGAAGGCCAAATTCCCCAAGAATGCCGAATGGATTACTGACACCCTTTGGGATATATTCTCCCACACGGAAATATATAGACGTGAAAAGCTTTGTGGCTTTTCATCTTTCCAAGAACGAGAGGTAGACAACTATATTAATACTCTAATGCCCGATTTGCCCAAGTTATGTCTTGGATGGCGTCAGCATGTTGAATTGCTTAATGTAATCCCTGCGTTGCTGGCTCCAGCAAGTTTGGACATGCACACGCGACTAAGCGAAGGTCTGGAAGCGCACTTGCCTCCGACAGCATATCGGCAAGTTGAAATCATCTGTAGGGGGATTCTCGAACGGCAGCAATTTTTCCCGCAATCCATTCCTGCCGTTTTTGAGGAGGTTGCATTTAAGCTAAAATTGCCGCAAAAGCTTGTTGCACCATATCATCTCCCCAAAACAGCCCCTGGCTTCTTTGGCGAGATTCAAAGGATATTTCGAAAAGATTGACCACAAACGCATGGAAATGGAAATCGCCTCCCCAAGCCTTTGATGGGAAATAATGACCCGCCAGAGTCGCCGCCTGAAAAACGGGGGAACTCGGCGGGTCAAATTGTTTCCGCAAAAACGGTGGCGCAGCGACTACGAGAGGTTAGCGGCCAGTTTTTTTACTTCTTCAAGGGGCAGACCAGTAGCTCTTACAATAACATCTATAGATGTTTTTTCTTGCAAAAGGTTACGGGCAATTTCCAATTTTCCATCGTATAGCGTATCACTAACCAAGGAATCCAAATCCATACGAGCCTTTTCCCTGGCGTCGGCCAAGGCTCTGGCGCGTTCATCACCGCTCAGGACTTTTATGACGCCCCAAGCCTCATTGATAGCCGGGTTTGTTTGAGCCACTGTCATAAAGTCATCCTCCGTTGTTGCGCGAAAGAAACGCAGCCAGTTGCCCAAATGCGTTCCGTCAGCTTCATGTATCTTCGGCAGCTCCAGTACGTTGATTTCAAGGGAATCGGGATAACGCGCCTTGGTGTTCTCGTCATAGAGCCTAAAGCGATTATGATAGGCGTCATTTTCCTTGACCATCTCAAAATCAGCGATCAGGATGCTGATTGCTCTGCTTATCTTATCATATTGATAGCCGCTTTTCACCTGTTCCACAACCATTTTGGATGTGTAAAAAAGCATTCTTTTCCAGATGGAGCGTTGCTGTTTTACTTGCACCTCAACATCTATGACCTTGCCGGAATTTGTGTTGACCTTGACATCCAGTATGCCGAGCTTGTCTTCGACAAATTCCCGATCCAGGTTGGGATCAACCACGGTCAAACCCTTGTATTCCTCTGCGGGCAAGTCCAGCACTGCCTTGAGAAAATCCTCCAACACTCTCAGGTTTTCGCCAAACACCTTTTTGAATACAAAATCGTTTGTCGGCGAAAGTGGTTTAATCTCCATTGGTACGGCTCTCCTCGGTTAAGGTAATGATAATGCCTTGTTTCCGATATTTCAAGTACAGGCGGTCGCAAAAGGTCAGCGCATCCTCAAACCCGCAGCCGGCGCCGCCTGTTCAGCATCCAGAGTCGTTTTCGGCTCCCAGGTGGAAACATAGTCCGGCTCATCCTGCATACGCTTGAGTTCCCGCATGACGCCCGCATGATTCTCCCGCGTCAGGGCCAGCTCATCTTTTTGCGCAAAATCCTGTCCCAATGCGGCCTGGACGGTCGCCAGTTCCGCTATCTCCCGTTCCACATTGGCCTTGTATGTTAAAAACGCCTGTTCCAAGCCTTTGTCCAGAAAATTGTCAAGGCGCTGAAACCACCCGGAGATGCTGATATTATCGTCAAAGGAGTATATCAGGTTTTCCGGCTGAAACTCCTGTTCGCCGGAGCCTTTCACAGCGAAGCGGAAACCTTCGGCCTCCGTAGCGCGTAAATGCCGCATGGCGTACACCTCAAAACCTCGGTATGAGCCGACCAGAACCTGTTTCTCCTTGGCGGCAGCCTTCACCCCACCCACAAAGGCATTCTTGATAGCCGCCTCGTCCTTTTCCGTCAGAACACGGCCACCCGCCAGAAGTTCCACCCTGATCCGCTCCTTTCCCTTGTTGTCCGTGACAATGCGGGTATTGGAGTTTCGGCGCTGGAGGTCAGCAGCATGGACAGCCCCCGCCTTGTCCAGCCGCTCCTGGCCGGAGCCAAGCCATTTGAGGCGATCCTTCATCCTGTGCTGCGACCGTTGATGCTGCGAATACAGGGTTTCGAGCTTGCGGAGGTCACTGGACAATTTGACCTGCATGAGAATGAGCGGATTGCCCGAAGCTGCGGCCTTCATTTCAGCGGCATTGGCGGCTTCTGACTGCACATCCTCAATGACCCTTTGCAGCAAGTCGCCCTTGCGGAATTGCTCAATGGCAGCCGCCTTGTACTCGATGGTCTGCCACATTCGAGCGTCGTATGTCCGTTTGGTGGCGTAATAATAAATGCCCACGTTGAAATTGTCCGGGTCGCGCTCATAGAAGGAATTGCCCTGGCGGATAATGCGCCCGTTGCGCTGCTCAAGGTCGGACGGTCGCCAGGGAGCGTCCAGATGGTGCGCGGCCACAAGGCGCTTCTGGACATTCATGCCCGCGCCCATCTTGGAGGTGGAACCCATGAGAATCCGGACGCGCCCGGCCTGCATGTCGGAAAAGAGTTTGCCCTTGCGTAAATCCGTGTTGGCATCGTGGATAAAGGCAATTTCGTCAGCCGGTATGCCCTTGTCAATGAGTTTGCGCTTCATATCGTCATACACGGAAAACCTGGAGGTAATGGACACGCAATCGTCCATGAAACGCGCCGTGGTGGTGTCCTCGCCATCGTCGTCGCCTTCTTCCACAGTATCGGTGGAGTCCGGCTCATAGGCATCAAGCGCAGCGTCCTCGCTCGAATACAGGCTGTCCGTATCAAATACTACCTCCGGCTCCAGGGACACGGGTTTGTCCACGGCCTTGAAACCGCCCTTTGGCGTGGAGAGGTCGCAAAAAACAAGCTGCGTCCCCCGGTCGGCTGAGGTGTCACGCCAAATATCGTAAATGCGGTCAATAGCGGCATTGGCCTTGGATCCGTGATAGTCCTCGGCCTCCGGGTCTATGAGGCGATAGTCCAATCCGGCTTTTCTGGCGTCATTGGTGACTTTGAGCGGATTATCAATGCGCGGGTCGCGGGGCAGGTTTTCCATGCGCTTGATGATGCTTTCCATGTACGAAGCCTGGCTGTCCGAACGATCCACAACATGATTGAAGGGCTTTCCGCCTTCTACGGGAGGAGTGAGTGGCCGCTGCCCGGCAAGCCTTGATTGTTCGTCCAGGTCGTTTTTCGTCACCACGTCCGCGAAAGATCGGTACATGGACAACAGTTCCGGCACGTTCTGGAAAGAGGCAAAGCGGCTTTTCAGCTTGTAATTGACCCCGGTGGCGTCAAGTTCCCACCCTGCCGTGACCTGCCCAAAGGTGCTGGCCCAGGCGTCAAAATGCTCCACGCCCTTGGCCTGCAATTCCTCATACTGCATATACCGCTGGAGTGTGTACACTTCGGCTATCGTGTTGGAAATAGGCGTTCCGGTCATGAAATACACGCCCCGGCCATCGTGCTTTTTCTGGAGATAGCGGCACTTGATGAACAGGTCGAGCGCCTTGGCCGAGCCGGTGATGTTGCCGAGGCCCGACACGTTCATGGTGGTGGTATAGGCCAGATTCTTAAACTCGTGGCTCTCGTCCACAAAAAGCCCGTCCACGCCCAGGTCGCCAAAGTCCACAGAGCGATCCTTCGGCCCGGTTTCCACCACGGCATAGAGCATGTCGCCGGGTTTCACGCCCATGGGCGGTAAATGTGGGTGGTAAAACCTATACACCCAGCAGTAAAGCGGAAGCTTTGGAGATTATCCATACAGCCCAGGCTTCCGGACAATCTTTTGACGTAGGGCTGATGCAGATAAATGCCGAGTGGCTCAGACGTCTTAAACTTTCGCCGGATTTCATCATCGAACCGGCCAACAACATCCAGCTCGGAGCTTGGATCCTTTCCCAAGAAATTGCCCGACACGGCCTCGGCTGGAAGGCGGTCGCCAGCTACCATACTCCGGTAGCCAAATACCCTGAAAGAGCGCGGCTTTACGCCATCGCCGTAATTAACCACTTATGGAATATGTACTGAAAACTATCGCCTGGTCGCTGGTAATAACCGCATCAATAGTTGATTGGCGGACTATGTACCTGCCACTTGTGCTGACCCTGCCTGCAACGGTTTTTGCCATTGTTGGTCAAGGGCTTTTCGGATTAGGATGGGGGGAAACTCTCGCCGGTTCTGGTGGTGGATTTTTAAGCATCAAAGCCGCACAGATTTGGGGGCGTTGGCGTCATGGGCGGGAAGTCCTGGGATCTGGCGATGCCTTCCTGATGCTTTCCCTGGGTGCTTTAATAGGTTCCGTGCCGACCTTTTTGGGAATAGCCGTAGCCTGTTGTTTAGGTTTTATTTTACTAAGGTTTGGTAGCCATGAAAGAATCGCCTTTGGGTCATGTCTGACCGCAGGATGCATGATAACATGGCTCACAAGCTGTAGTATTTTGCGGCATAATTTATGAAAATGTACACTTTTTTGGAAAAATATACGAAACGGCAAAATCTGTTCTAAAAAAGTCACATAAAGTTTTTTGACAAATTTACAAAAAAGCCTAAGAGTTTTTCGTAAATGAGGAGGAAAATAAGATGAATCATCAATTTAGTATTGAACAAGTTAATTTGTGCGACCCTGCCCAGGAACCGTCTGATGAGGCTCTTGTCATGGTCATGCAATTTGTTGCCGAAGATGCAGAAAAAAGCAACAAAGCAACCGCAAAAGCATTGCACGCCGAATTGAGCCTGGAGATCGGCAAAACTCTTGGTAAATAACATGGCAAACAATATTCGTCCCGCAATGATTATTGTTGCCGGACCAAACGGTTCCGGAAAAACTTCGCTTACATCCCAACTTTTGCTTCACGAATGGTTGCGCGATTGTGTCTATATCAATCCGGATGAAATTGCTCAGAAAAAATTTGGCGACTGGAATTCTCCGGATGCTGTGAGAAGTGCTGCACATGAAGCAACATCCCTGAGAGAAGTATGCCTCTCAGAAAGAAAAAATTTCATTTTTGAAACAGTTTTTTCTTCTGCTGAAAAATTGAATTTTCTTCGTCGCGGTCATGATGCTGGCTATTTTGTCCGTCTTTTTTTTATAGCAACATTATCACCTGTAATTAATGCCGCCCGAATCGCATCCCGCGTCATGAAGGGGGGGCATGATGTCCCTATCACGAAAATCATCAGCCGTTATACAAAATCCATAGCCAACTGCGCTGCCGGGGTTTCCTTTGTGGATCGTGCCTATCTCTTTGATAATTCGGAAAATGACAAAGCTCCAAGACTATTATTTCGTACTCAGAATGGTGAAATAGCAAAAATTTATGATGACATACCAGCATGGGCTGGGATCATAAAATCTAACATTGAACACCAACACAAGAATACTATCGTGGCCGATTTGGGGACTTTGATTAAAGAAGACATGGACAAGGCGGCAGCATTTGTAGTGCGGAATGGCATTGACCCTCATGAAGAATCCTTAAAACGGGCCGGGCTTAATGGGGATGAGTTTTTAGCCATACGCCAAGAGTTGCACACCTTGGCCCAACGTCCGGATGCTTACGGCATTATGGAGGAAGATCTTAAATCTTGGGGCGAAAAACATGACGTCGCCAGGGTTCGGATAAAACCTACTCCAGAAGGGCCTAAAAGCGAAATCGTATATGACAATTTTTGAGATATAGGCGTGGTGTTGACTTTTTTCGATGTGATGGCCGATCATGATGCCCACTACACCTCGGAAACGATAATTCGGGGGATTTACCATGGGCTTGCCCGTCTTGGCTTTAAAAACGGCTCTCCGCGCATCCTGTCTAAAAAGTGAAGATTTAAGGAGTTAATCAATGATAAAACGTCAGAATATGATTGAAAATCTTAATATGTTTTGGGAAGGTAATTTTAATTTTAATTTACCATCTGCGACTTCATCAAAGAATGCCATGCGTATTTTCAACAAAAACCTTGTTGATATTGTTTATCATTTTATGACAACCCTTGAAAATA
>Ga0082212_10000469_pt1 | contig 58467 bp, 60 predicted proteins | sample TergutNt197P3_FD_71548 | JGI IMG/M metagenome (GOLD analysis project Ga0082212, IMG submission 71548) | Neocapritermes taracua P3 segment gut microbial communities from Petit-Saut dam, French Guiana - Nt197 P3 | ecosystem: Host-associated > Arthropoda: Insects > Digestive system > Gut ... | reverse complement strand
GAAACGGATTTCTATTATACCGACAAAGGTGAAACGGAATTCTTTAATATCAGGAAAGACAAGGTGATCATCAAAACCGAATCTGCGGAAGATGCAAAAGCATTGTGCAAGCATGATGTATTTCTTTCGGCGTATGATGTGGCGTACATTTGGGTAATTGCTACAATTGATCCGTCAAAAACAGTACTAAATGATTTGCTGAAAATGCCGGGAGTTTTTGACGCTACCTACGGTTTGGAATATACAGACGGTACGATGCAATATCCAACTGACTTAGTTAGTGTAAATTTTAAGGAAGGTAAATTACCGGAAGAAGTACTTAATGCAATCGGTTTAACTGAGAATGTTGAATCAGTAGAATTTATTTACCCGGATTTTAATGGTTATAACATCACCTTAAATGTAGGATTGAGTGATATTATGCAAATTTGCCGTGATTTGTATGAATCAGGTTTATGTGAAGCTGCCAGTCCTTCATTTATTAGAGAAATGAAACCGCACATTGAATAATAATAACCTGTAAATCTTATAATTAAAATGAAAACAAATAATATTTTTAAATAGTAATTGCCATGTTGATGGCAATAGGTTCTTTTTCCTGTAATCAGAAATTGGAAAATGAGTACAGTAATGAAAATGAAAAAAGTATGTTGAAATCAGGTGTTGAAACAGAATTCTATTATACAGACAAAGGTGAAAAGGAATTTCTAAGTATCCGAGAAGACAAGGTCATCATCAAAACCGAATCTGCGGAAAATGCGAAAGCCTTGTGCAAGCATGATGTATTTCTTTCGGCGTATGATGTGGCGTACATTTGGGTAATTGCCACCATCGACCCGAAAAGAACAAAACTCGACGATTTGATGCAAATACCGGAAGTTGTTAATGCAACATACGCACTGGAATATGCCGACGGTACTATTCAATATCCAACTGATTTAGTTAATGTAAATATCAAGGAAGGAATCCAAGTCATCCGTATGGCTTATGGAACACTGAGGTAGGACATGGTTTGGTGAATGCTGTAGGTGCGTTTACTGCGGCCGGTGTATCATTTTATACGGTCACTTTTCATCTGAACGGAGCTTCCGGGTCAATACCGAGCCAATCTATTTATTCGGGGGGGTATGCCACTAAACCAACTCCGGATCCTGATAGGCCGGGTTATACTTTCGGCGGCTGGTATGATAATAGCGCTTGCACCGGAACAGTTGTCAATTTTGCTACCTATAAGATTACCAGCAGCAAAATATTCTATGCTAAATGGAGCAGTTCAACTGCACCAGTAGGGTATGTCAAAATTGTTAATAATACCGGCTATCAACGCAATGGCAACATACAGATACCGGGTTCCGGCTTTTTAAGGGGCATTTCTATGGGGGCTTATTCAACAAGCCCGTCTTCCGGCTGGACATCTATTTCATTGACTCCCGGAACATATTATACAGCGAACGCGATCATTACTGATCCCAATGGCAACTATCCTATGTATGCCTATATTAATTTGGATAGTGGAACATCAAGCAGTCCACCCCAGATTGCTTCATGGACTCAGGCCTGGGATGGTTCGTCACAGGATAGATCGATATCTCTTAACATTGTCAATGGAAATACTTATTATTTTGTTGTTACTTTATGGTAGTAATTTAATAATCTGTATTTTTCGCGGCGTGTTGCTGCATCGTTATTTAGGTGGTGTTTTGTGACACCACCTTTTTTCAATATGGCCTCATGGGAAAATAGGGACGAAAAGTTTTAATAAATTATATTTGACTTTATACCTCTATTTTCCCATGAGGCCATCTGAGGATTCCGACAAAACCAGCGGTAAGGAAATTTTTTAACATTTTTTTCTGTTTTTACCAGCGGTAAGGTTGGCGACCCACCTTATAGATAAGAAGGTACATTTGCCGAAAGAACCTAAATCACCACCAGATCTGTTTTCCTTCTTCGTATGTAAAAGGACGCTCTTCTTTGCCTCGAGTAAGATCACGCAACCAATAAAGGGTGTTTGAAGGAACTTTATCGTATTGCAATACAATGGTATCAGCAGTTTTCATTCCTGCCGAAAGCCATTGTCCATTACTTTGATAAAGCAATTCATAATCATCACCCGGATGAATGTTATTATCGTCATTCCTGAAAATATACCTGATAGCGTCTATGCGATATGACTTGTCAAATTGCAGCCCAACCCAAGCTCCATCGGCCTCCAAGGCATCGAAAAAGGTCAATGGATCACCGTCAAAAACACTATATTTGGTGCTGTTCGGAAAAACTTTTTTTGAACCATCTGTTCCGAACACTTCTCCAGACAACAATTGTCCACCCGAGTAGAACTGCGCTTCCGCCATATTGTTGTAGCCGCCGTCTGCGGATAAATAGCGTACATATTTATATTTACCGCTATGTTCCACTCGAATATCAACATAGTTATGTTCAGAAGCTTTTTGTATCGTGTGTAACGTTACCGCATCGCTAAAATCCGGTTGATCGGCGCCCTGAAATTTACCATTGACAGCACGATTTACATAATATGGCATGTTGTAAGGCATCCTGAATTTTCGAAACAGGGTCATTGATTGAAAAATACTTGTATCTGCATCAAAAAATCTGGCATTTTCGTTACCAAGGAGAATAAACGGTTTCGATACGGAAATATCTCGTGTCTGGTCGATCAGACGCAGTTGATACAATATGTCCGATTCTACATAACGGAATTGTGCAATGCCCCTTTTTTGCTGAGTACATGCTATAGGTATCCATTCCCTGTTGTTGAATACACATAAATACACCATATCTTTTTTACTGGCAGACGGTTCTATACGAACTGAAATATGCGTGTCGGGAAAATATTCGGATGATACATCCCTGATTAAATATTCCCTAAGACCACCAGGTGGGATATATCTTCCTTTATGTTTTATGGGATTCGACTCCTTTTGCAGCCCGTAGTACTGACGGTAAACCTTACCTGATTTACGCAGATAATCTCTTCCACGTGACGAATAATACTGCCAGTAAAAATCAACATTAAGATACTTTCCCCCGTTGTCGCGTAAATAGTTCCAAAAGTGTCTTTGTGTCAGTTTGTCGGGAGCTTGTATGATGGTGTTGATACCTGAAGGAATCCCGACTGATCGGAGCATATATGCAACATATTCTGTTAACTCTTTGCAGCTTCCGTATCTTTTTTCCAAAATGATGGACGCGCCTAAACCTGGAGTGTCAAAATCGGTTTCCCATACCCATCCCAAGCTCTGAATGTGTTCAAGTAATTTAAGGCTAACTTCTTCAGGATAAACGCAATTTTCCATCGTATCAATGATGGAGCGGAAAACTGCATAGTATTCTTCTTTCCAATACTCCAGCGGCTCATTGCTTATTCGGTAAGGGAGTATTTCTTCGCAAAAATCATCAAACGAAAAATTTTTTCCCCAAGGCGTTTCTTGCCATACATGAAACGAAAAATCAATGTTTCGTATCAGGTATTCTGAAGTAATATGAAGAAGATCGGGCTTGATTTCCATTTTTCCCGTAACAGATCCGAATATACTCTTATAGTCGTCCAACAATCCTTCATATGGCTCCTTTTGACTAAGATATGATTTGAACGAATCCAGTTGTGCATCGTGTACACTGAAATGATAAGGCATGTTGGCAATTAGAAAATAAGCCGAACGAAGTTTCAACTTGTCTTCCGATTGCTGGTTATAATGCGCCAATACTTTTTCCAACTCCGCGCGGTTATCACCGGCAAGTTTCAAAGCCCGCTCCACATCTGCAGGATAACGGGAACAGGCTACTGTGGCAAACGTCACAAAAAGATAAAAAATTTGTTTTGTCATATTATAAAAGGACTTTAAATTATATATAAAATATCACGGTAAAAATACATCATTTTTCAATTCAATGTATATTTTTAGAATTATTTTATGCGTTTAAAAAATCTGTTCCATCGCCGTTTTCCAGTGTGTATATCTTTGGATGACATAATCTGCGATGCTCGGCCTATAATATATGCTTCTGGAATCATACCGATATAGCGTGAATCCTGTGAATTCATCGCCTTATCGCCTGCCATGAAGTACCAGTTGCAGCGAAATGTATAATCATACCTGAGCGTATCGTTGATATATACCGATGAATCTTTTTTGCGGACGGTAACGCCGGTTTCATAAGTGATAAGTTTATGATACAATTTGAAGTTTTCTGTCGTTAACGTTATAATACTGCCTGATGCAGGAATATACAACGGCCCAAAGTCAATTACATTCCAATTTAAGGGTTTAAAAACAGAGGGGATTAAAACTACCGAATCAAGTGCCGAACGATTTCGTACTAATTGTTTCTGTCCGGGTATATAACCTAGCGTATCTACCATACCTGCTACGCGGTAGAATCCATCAATAGCCGATATACGATCACCTGGAAGTCCGATACACCTTTTTACCATTATTGTTTCGAGGTTCATGCGGATGGTATCCCATTCATAGCGATAGGGAAAGTTGAATACTATTACATCGTTCCTTCGAATATTCCTATAACCAGGTACGTGTATCATTGGCGGGTCGCTGTTTCTATCGAATTTCAAGCCGGTGAAAATACGGGCACCATAAGTCATTTTATTTGTAAGGATAAAATCGCCTGGCAGTATTGCCGGTTCCATTGAATCAGAAGGAACCACGTAAAAATTGCATGTAAACAACCTGATGATCAACGCCAATAGCAGCGACAGAAATATATACAGTGTATATTTTAGAATTGATTTTAATATAGACTTTAATTTTTTCATTTTAACTTTTAACTCTCTTTGCCACTCCTATAAACAACGGCAGAAAGCAAAACGTTCCAAAAAGCGACACTACCAAACCTCCGATGGTTCCGGCAGCCAGCGGAAACCAGAAAGCCTCCTTGTATTGCCCAGCCATAAATGGTATAAATCCCAAAACGGTTGAAATAACCGTCAGAAAAATTTGACTGATTTTATCTGTGTGTTTATTGAAACGGATATTGATGTGCCCCCAACCAATTCCTGAAGTAGAGCGAATACTTTCTACGCCTTTTATTCGAGCAAACATCGCTTCCAAATTGGAAGCCGCGCCCATTTCCACCATACGCGCTGCATTACTTGAAAGATTACAGTTAACGCTCATTTCCGGTAAGGTTTGCGAAGGCGCCAACTTAACGGGAAGGAAAGGCATGTGCGCCAAACCTGCCAGCATCAGGCAAAAGAAAACCAATATTACCGAAAATGATGATACTTTCACAAATTAGAATCTTTCGTCTTATCAATAAAGTAGGAATATGTTTTGTCTTTTTACTTTACACTGATTAGAAAATATGCCTGACATTCACATAACTGTGTGTAACGTCAAAAATCGTAATTCCTATTCCGAAATCCCATTTAGCATTAACCTGATAGGAGTTTTTTTGATGTTACAATGAACGTCTATCTTCTTGCTGAAATAGCCGGTTTCGTCTGGAGTCATATTAACGCTTATAGTTGCCGTTTGACCTGGATCAACTGGTCGTTTCTCCCAATTCACATTTGTACATCCGCAAGAAGCGGAAACTCGGTTAATTACGAAGGGATGATTTCCAGTATTCGTAATTGTGAAAACAGCAGGGTTAGAACTTCCTTTCAAGATAGCTCCGTAATCATGGACAGTTTTATCAACAACAATGGTAGTAAAAGTTTCTAATTCGGTATGTATGTTTTCTTCAATTTTTGATTTGTACAGTTTCCAAATGTTCAGATTCAATACCGGATTACCAATCATCAACACTTTATTGTCTTTGTTCAACAAGAAACATCGATATTCCATCTCTTTCGGGAAACGGTTCAAACGGTTTATCGTACCGTTTATGTCCATAAACACAGGATAATCAAACCGACCTGGTGCAAAAAGATTTGCCATTTTACTCACGCTTTCAGGTTGGAAGAAAAGCAGAAATCCTACATTACCTTGAAAAAATCTATCCGCATCCTCCATCAACTGTTTCCACTCGGATAATTTCAAGCGACAATCACTGCATCCTGCCGAATCGATGTACATCAGAATTTTGAACTCCTGCCGCAACAACTCGTTGCATATTTCCTGTAACGTTTCTTTTCCGGCAACGTAACATGACACTTTTTCAGGTAACAGGATTTCTTTTCCTATCCACTCGTTTACTACCTTTTTTATCTCTTTCTTGTTCCTATTGTCTTTACAGGATAAAGCGGAACAAACAGCTATCAGAAACATTAAAAATAGTGTTTTTCTCATGTTATTTAAAAAAATATTTAATAACGATCGTATTCTGTTCTTCTTTCGCATTCATCAGATCCTTAAATTTTTGACGGTTGGTTTCATCCAACATTTCTTCAGAAACGAAGTCTTCCAATTCACCATGATTGCACCATGATAACACATATTCGTTGGATATTTTTTTGGACAAAAAATCTACCGATTCGGTAAAACTTTCAATGTATTTACATTCATTGGTAGCTTTGTCGTAAATTAAATGATACAAAGGTGTGTCACGTGTGCTATTTCGCAACCTTATCTGAGCCATTAAATACCTGTTGTTTTGACGTTGAAGTATGATTCTGTACGGAAGTGTATTTATACTCATTGGATCATTTGGTAAATTTAATTTTTGTGGATCATAATTGAGCCCCCCAAAATCCCACGTGTAGGCTTCCGTTAAAGAATTCAAACCCACTTCGTAAGTTACATTGTCGACCTCATGAAAAAAAAACCATTTCCCGTTATATTCATAAAAGGGAGTATGTGACGCTCTAGGAACAATATGAGGAAAATCGTCAAAAAAAGTATCTACCTCATATTCTTGATGAAAGATTTTAGCTTCCTCAATATCAAAATAAGAAATTCGATATGAATTTGATACTCCTTTGCCTATTGAATACAAAACAAAAGTTTTATCATTTAATGTTATAAAATTTTGAGGAAAAACCGGAGGATTTCCAAGTTGTGGAGATGTTTTTACATGTTTCCCTGATAAGTCATAACTGTGAATGAAATTTAAACCTAATATATCTATTTTATTAGTGAAAGAATTGATGAAAATACTTCTAATTACAATGTATTCTCCGGGTCCTCTACCGCGTTTACTTATTTGAAGTATGAATTTTCCTGTGTCATCAAATGCATAAACGCTCTGTTGTTGGGAATCAAATAAATAATAACTGCTTTGATAATGAATGATCTCCGCACAAGAGCCAATCAAAACATCAGTTTTTGTTTCCAATGGAATCAATTCTATATGACTGAAATAGTCAAACAATGATGCCTTTTGCGGCTTATTCAGGTCTACTTTGATTCGATTGTCTTTTATCGGATAATACACAAACGAATCTTTAACGATTGGCACAGGATGAAATGACTCTGTTACAGTCGTTTGTTTCTTCCAGTTACAGGAAGAATAAATTATTAGTAAAAAAAGTATATATTTCAATTTCATGGTACAAAAAGTGAATAAATTCAGACAAAAATGAGGATGCCTCAAAGACAAACGACAACCTCATTGCAAAAGTGATAACCTGAAACAATCCATTAAAAAACAACTATGTGGATGCTTCACTGTTAACAGTGTTTGCAATGAGGCGAAGAGGAATTTTTAAGGGCAGCCTCTAAAAAGATTTATTTGCCATAACAACAAAAATAACCCGAAATGGCCCACTGACAGCCAACATACCAACCACCCTCATAATATGACATACAACCATCACCACAACACCAATGCCAGTCCCCTCCTTCATTCCGGGCTAATGCTTCAATATTAGCCAAAGTAATATCCGAAAAAGACTCACCGCGTAAACTAACGCTAAAATTAAACACTATTGCCGCCACGATTACAACTGCTCCGATAATTGAAAAAAATTTTCTCTTCATGATAAATTTGATTTAGATTAAAACTTTATAATAACGGGACAAAGGTACGCGATTTTTTTGAAATGCAAAACATTTTTAATTCTTTTTTAGGGCAAACTCACGAAATTTAGTTTTTCCCGAGTTTGTTTGATGTAGTTATTTTATTGATATTTAGAAATATAGTTTGATTTTTATTTTTTATTTGGTCTATTCATTGTTGAGTTTACTCCGAAAAGTCAGTGAGATTTTTTTCACTTAACCTAAAATCCGCAAGCAAAAACTTTGGCATATTTTCGGGAAATTTTAAGACAGATTTTTTTCTGTTTCAATCACAATTGGATGAAACCAATGCGAGAACCAAAATGAAATTGAAAATTTTTGATTAACGTGATGTGCATTATTTTTTTAATTTTAATGACAAATATAATTCTTAATTCCTAATTTTTAACTTCTCCACTTCTTCCCTCATTTCCCTTACCGCCGTTGAATTTACTTTCGGCTCCTTGGTTTGTACAATGTCTGCCATTTCATTTACCTTGTCCTGCAAATCCATTTCATGGTACAGTTTGGTAAGTAGGTAATACGGGTAAAGTCGGTGAGGAACAATGTGAGAAGCCTTTATAAAACATTCTTCTGCCTGTTGATATTCTTTCAATACCTGATGGTTTTTGCCCATGATGTTATATAACATCGGGTCGCAGGATATTTGCATCGCTCTTTTTAAAACGTCATTACTCTCCGTATACTGTTCCGTTTTTGACAAACTTTGAGCATATTCGAACAGGAACTGTAATTGGTCGTTTAAGAAAGGATAAAGTTCTTTGTACTCTTTGACAACATCTTTGTATAAGCCGGCACTGTATAAAAACTTGTCTGTATTCCATTTTATATATGCTTCGTATTTGGGATATTCTTTGTAAAGGCAAAAAAAAGTAACCGATAAACATAACAATGGCACACAGATGACGCAGATTTTTCGGATCGGCGCAGATTTTAAATTATTATTATCCGTATAAATCAGTTTGATCTGTGTCATCTGCGTACTATTATTTGCGGCCGCCAGTAAGAAAACAAAAACAATCAATATAGGCAATACGCTGAACGGATAGGATAAGAAAGCAAAAACAAGCAACGAAACCATTGAGCCGGTAATACCCCATTTTCGGCTGATGATGAGTGAACGTAACGATAAAAAAAAGATTGTCAAAAAGATAACCAACGAAATTACGCCGGATTCTACCGCAATTTGCAAATATTCATTGAAACCATAATCAGGGCTTCCGGCAACAAGCTCGTTCGTTTCCGTCCCTTTTCCTGCTGCAAAATAAGCGGCTTGCACTTCGCCGTAAGCGCCGGAGAAATTACCCAAGCCTACACCAAGTGGATGTTCTTTGGCTGCCTGAAAAGCAATTTTCCACATTAATGTTCGTCCATCCGCCGAATCTTTTTTCAAAAAATACAAACCGGTGAAAGCCAAAAACAATAAAACAATTGCAATAATTCCCGCAAATGCTAATTTTATCTTGTATTTTTTGAGGCGCACAAGATTTTTATAATAATGTGCCACTAAAATAACCAAACTCCCTGCTGTCGCAGCCAGCCATGATGCACGGCTCATGGTGGCGGGCAAAACAAGCAAAATGGCAAAACAAGTTATAACAGCTATGATTTGAGGTACACGAAAATAAAGGTTCTGCAATATTTTAATAACCGAAGATTTTGATTCTTGAAAGTTCAGCAATGAAAGTTCAGCAAGATCAACACTACTCCCACCTCTTAGGATTGGATTGGGCTGTGGCTTGTTTACCCAATATTGCAATGCCAATGGAAACACTACCGTCAAATATCCCGCATAAGGCCCCGGATTAAAAAACGAGCCGGTGACTTTGAAAAACGAATGTTGAGAAGGGATAAAACTATACAGCTGACAAAGCCCCCAAATGGCTTCAATCAATCCGGTGATGATTATGAAGAAGCAGAGAGTTTTTACGGCTTTCGTTTTTCCGTAGTTGATAGACAATCTGAAATTGAAATGTAATACTGTCAGCAATGTTAATAGGGTAAGTTTGGTCGTATTTTGTGAGGCATCATTGATTACAAGTGACGAAAATAATATGCTTGTGATAAATAGTAAAACCAAAAAATCAAAAATTGAAACCCTGAAATATGACTTGCGAATCAAAATAAAAATAAGCGTTGCCACGGTTATAATTCCCATTGAAGCATAAAAGCAAAAATATTTGACGGTAATTATTCCGTTAGACAGATTATTATCAATTACAAACACAGAAGATAGCACCAATAAAGACGGTATCATCCATAAAGAATCAATGATAACCTGCACAATCTTCTTTATAGTGTCCATATATACCGTTATACATCAGAATTTTAAATTTCTTCTGACACCACTCGTTGCAAATATCTGACAGCGTATCTTTTCCGGAAACAGAATTTCTATCCCTATCCACTCACTTACAATCTTTTCTATCTCTCCGCGTCTCTTCTTGTCTTTACAGGAAGAAACAAAAAAAACAGAAATCAGGACAAACAATATCAATGACTTATGCCTCATTGCATTTATTTTAGATGATGTTTTATTAATGACAAAAGTAAGAGTTTTTTATAAAATCAAAAAATCATGCGAAAAAACGTGAACGAATCAACATACCAAAATGAAGGCTGATTTTTACTGACAGATTTCGCTCTGCAGAATAAGTCGAAAATGAAACTGGTCTCAACAGATAAGCACCCAAGGAAGTTGCCCTGATAGCACGTGTATGAAATTTTAATTTTTCTTATTTGTTGTTTGTATTATCGCAATCTAATCATCCGCATTTGTCTGACGATGAGTGCTCTCTTTTCTTTTGTCTTTATAGTTTGATTTTTAATCTTTTAACAGTTTTTTAGTAGTATAAGCATAATTTATTTTCGTATGAAATATTAACCGTATATCAATTGAAGTATCTACCACCGACCATTTCTACCGATGACTACACACTAACCGTCACATCAAGCAACGAAACCGTAATCACCTCGTTTTCGTTCAACAGTTCACTTGTCATAAACTTACGTATATTTCCGAAAATCACATCAATATCGCAATAGCCCCAGAAATCATAATCTTTGATAAACTCGGAAAAGATATAGGTGTGTAGAAAAATATTGCTATTTTTGCAACAATAATGTACAATGATTCTCGTAATCTGTGAAAAACCGGACGCAGCCAAACAAATAGCCGGCTTCCTCGAAAAAACGAATAGCCGGCAAGGATATTTGGAAGGGCAAAAGTATTTGATTACTTGGGCTGTGGGGCATCTTATTGAGTTGGCAAAACCGGAGGAATATACCGGCAACAGCAAATGGGATTTGAAAAACCTGCCCATTCTGCCCGGCAATTTTATTTTGAAGCCTGATCCTGCCAAAGCCGCACAACTTAAAGTAATCAAATATTTGCTCGAAAGAGATGATGTATATTCCGTCATCAATGCTTGCGATCCGGATAGAGAAGGAGAATTGATTTTTCGATATATCTGGAAATATCTCAACGGAAACAAGCCGGTTCACAGGGTTTGGCTGAATACCTTTACAAAAAAGGATGTTCAAAAGGCATTTTCTCATCCTGAGCCGCAAAACAAATATAACAGTCTTGCATTTGCAGGCAAAGGGAGAGCCGAAGCAGACTGGCTTCTGGGAATGAACGGAACTATGGCGCTTTCGTTGACGGCCAACAGGGGAACGCTGTCATTAGGGCGCGTACAGACAGCGACACTCGCATTGATTTGTAAACGTACTTTGGAGCATAGGGATTTTGTGTCTCAACCGTTTTGGGTAGTGGAACTGCAATGTGAAAAAGGCGGGAATGTTTTTACAGGTGAAAGCGAGACTTATTTTGAAAAGGAAAAAGCAACAGATATATTGGAAAAAGCAAGTCGTGGAATTAAAAAGATAACCCAAATTGAAGTGGAAAAAAGAGTGGAGAAACCGCCACTGCTTTACGACCTTACCGCTTTACAGCAAAAAGCAAATCAGTTGTTCGGATATACAGCGGCTCAAACGGATTCAATCGCTCAGGATTTATATCAGGCCGGATTGATGTCGTACCCCCGTACAGACTCAAGATATATCGGAGAAAATCTGTTTTCGCAAATACCGGACAGACTTCAATCAGTTGCGAAGATTACGGCATTTTCTAAATATATGACCGGTTATCCGGGTCAATTAAACAGACACAGCGTTGACGACGGTAAGGTAACCGGACACCACGCGCTTGTACCTACCGCAGACCTATCTCAGCAAATATGGGATGCAACAGATGATTCGCACAGGAAAATACTTGGGTTAGTTATTATCAGAATGTTTCAGGCATTTGAACGGGATTGTCAAAAAGAACTGACTCATTTAACGATTCGCGTCTTTGATGCAAAGGCGACAGATGATTTTTTATCTCCCTGTTTCGATGTTAAAGGAACAAAAATGATTCATCCGGGGTGGCGTCGTATATACAGCGACTACGACGATGACGATGAAAAAGAGCAAAAGCTGCCTGCATTGGAAGTTGGCGAAATTTTACAGGGCGAAGCTTCTTTGTATGAAAGTAAAACAAGGCCACCGGCGCTTTACACTGAAAGGGCATTGATTTCAGCAATGAAAAACTGTGCGAATGAACTGGAAGACAAAGCGCTGAAAAAAACGCTTCAAAATGTGGAAGGCATTGGCAGGCCTGCTACCAGATCGGGTATCATCGAAACCTTATTACAGAGGAAATACTGTATCAGGGAAAAGGACAAAATTATTCCTACCGAATTAGGATTCGGAGTTTACCATCTTGTCAGGGATTTCAAAATTGCCGACCCTGTGCTCACTGCGGAATGGGAACAGAAATTAGATGAAATAGCCAATAACAACCGGAGTTACCCGGATTTCATCAGTGAATGTAAATCCTACACTGCCGAAATAGTAAAAGAGATTCTGTCGTTAAAAGGTGAAGCAGAAAACCTGCATCACGTCAGTCAAAAAGAAGATATTCTTGATATGGTAATATGCCCCAAATGTGGTAAAAAAACCGTAAAATCATTCATCTACTCAAGCAATAGCAAAAACATCATCGCCATCGGCTGCCGGGACAATGAATGTAAATTTGCTTATTTCAATCCCGAAATATGCGGAAAACGACTTACGGAAAAACAGTTATATGATCTGGTTCAAAAGGGGATAACGGGGCTTGTGAAAGGCTTCATCAATAAAAAATCGGGCAAGGCGTTTGACAGGAAAGTACGGTTTAAAGATGATTTACAGGGTGTTGAGTTTGTATAGCAAATTTTATTCGATTCTCGAATCCCTTTTTTAATTCTTTTGATTAAATTTGCCTCTTTATACCTTAATCCTGAAACTTAAAGTCTAAATTAAAGTATATGAACAATATAAATGAATTATCTAAAATCGCAGACACCGTCGGTCTCACTGATGTTGTTGTTTCCGACTCTTCTGTTATGTCCGGTATTCCCTGTTTTAAAGGTACAAGGGTTCCGGTTAAAATCCTGTATGATTTTATTGATAAGAATTATAATGTCGCGTATTTTCTTGACCAGTTCCCTACGGTGTCTGCACAACAGGTAAGAGAGGTATTAAGAATTTCTCAATCTGTTTTAAGTAAGGTATCATGAAAATCCTCCTTGATGAATGTATGCCAAAAGACCTCAAAAAATTTTTGAAGGTTTCCGGGTACAGTCTTACTTTTACTGTGCGTGATATTAATCTTGTCGGCTACAGCAACGGAATGTTGCTGGACAAGTGTGATGAAAAAGGCATTGATGTTTTGATAACTGTAGATAGAGGGATTAATCACCAGCAAATTTTTGAGAATAGACGTGTTGCTTTGATTCAGTTTGTGGAGCCTGCCTCTAATGCCTTTGATGATTTACAGCCATTTTTGAGTAACCTGCTTAAAATCCTTTCTGAATGTCAGCAAGGCGGTCTGATTTATAACATTGAAGCTGACCCCCTGTATGATGTTGATTTATAAAATCCTTGTACTTATATCAATGATATACATGTACTCATCTGTTTCGTTCCCGATAATAAAATTCGATTTTGAGATCTGATGAAAGAATAATGAATCCACTTGCAAAAATAAAAAAATCAATCAACATCAAATTCATCTTCATAAACTTCCAATTGAAGCCCGGAACCTGCAATTTCAACCAACCATCTGTACTGGTGTTTTTCAATTAATGTGACCGCCCTGTAACCTCTGTAAGGTTGTTTCAAATGAGCGGTCATACCTGCTTGTAATTCCATATTTTACTGATTTTCAATTTTCATCTCAGGCAATTCTTCACAGGTTTCGCCAAGCCATGCGACACAGTTACAGGAAACGGAACTCCACTGACAGGAATTGTTTTCCGGTGAATAAGTCACATTATAGACCTTGCTGCCTGCCGGAAAACCGGCTCTTTTCAATTCAAAAATCGCCCAATCATTTGACGGATGCCCGGTCACATTTTTGATGATTATATCCATTGCTCTCTTTTTTGAGAGATTATTTGTACCCTTTTTTTGAGAAAATACTGATTCCACGCAAATCAAATTTTTCAATTCATTGTAATATCTATCATACAAGACGTTAAATTCATCCTGAAACACTGTGAGGTAATTCCCGTTCTCATCAAATAGAATATCCTGAATTACATGATATTTCAGAATTGCGTCATATTCTGCAAGCTTCGATGACAGTTCAACTATTTTATTTTGTTGTCCATCACTTATCGTATTAGTATCCATAATTTTATTTTATTTATGTTTGATGTCTACATCTATTTTTCGTTTGATATAGTATTGCATTATAAAGCCGTGAAGTCGTTTTGTGACTTCACGGCATCTAATTTTCAGGCTACTTCCAACATTGAAATATCTACCGGTAGTATGTCGGTCAATACTTCGTATTCCGGCGACATCTGTTCTTCCGGTTCAGGTGTTATCATTTCTGCCAACTGTTCATCAATCCGTTGTTTCCTTTTTTCGTATATTTCGTTATACTTTTGAGAAATTTCGGACAACTGTTCGGAGCAATGCTGACCTACAAAAGATAAAAAATGTTCGGCTATCACAGACCCGCGATACGCCTGTTGTTGAAAATTGACACGTATGTATTCCCTGACTATTAAGGTCATATTCTCAACCGTCAAATGTTCAATAAGTTTCACTTTGTCGTTAGAGGTCGCAAAATCTTTATCGGGTATCAATATCCTCTCCTTGTCTCTCGACAGTGACGGCAACATGAAGTAATACATCATTTTGATTTCCAAATCGGAAAGTTCACCCGAATATTCAGGTAGATGCCTCATCAACGCTTTGGAATCTTCCAGAATGTGTTCTTCGGCGATTTCATGATTGCGCTCGTCCTGTTTTTTGAGCGTTCTGATTTGTGCGGAATAATCTACTGCCAGAACGGGTTTTTCGGGATTCCTTTGGTTTTCCTGCTCATCCGAAACCGTATCATCATCATGAACATGGTCATAACGGGATTCTTCTTCCCGCTTTTTTTCCATTAAATAATCAACCGTCACGCAATTCCGTTTGATATAAATACACTTTGCAATGCTGCCGTCTGCTAACTGACCGTCAAAATCCGCCTTATCCGCTTCGTATTCTTCATAATCGCACCTGAACTCATTCATGGCAACATCATAATCATGATCGTTTGCAAAATCTTCACGGTCGGGTTGTACGGGGGCTTTGGGACAATAAGCGAAAGACAGGCCGGTTGGAATCATCAGGCCTTCTTTTTCAAATGCTCCAAAAATCGAATCATCTATATTATTCGTATGATCCACCCGGACATACTGTATATTTTCTTCGTTGGCCAATCTTACCGCTTCCGAAATAACATACTTGCTGTTCTTATCAATCAGGCAGGAACGTTTGGTGCACTTTCCAATACCGTCGCAAAATATATTGTAAGTATTGGTATTGTTCGGACAGTTAACACATTGGGACTTATCAAAGTGATAGTTTTCCAACAACAAAGAATAAGTGTTTTCCATCATTTTTCCAAATTCCGACGTTGAAAGATAACCCCACCAAGAATAATTTTTATTTGCCAAATGTTTGATATACACATCATTTTGAATTTCTTCGGGGTAGGTAGAAACGCACAAAGCGACGCCGATATTAATTTCCTCTTTATCAAGTATTTGCCCAATATCGTGAATCAGGTCATTGAGTTTTACCCGATTACGCACATAGCCTTCCGACTTGCCTATCTTCTTGGCAAGGGCTGTATAATCATACTTCTTTGTTTCGAGAAGCGCGATGAATCCGGCGGCCTCTTCCATCGGTCTGATGTTCTCGCGCTGCAAGTTCTCAATTACCGATATTTCAAGAGCCTGTTCATCGCTCAATTCCCGGACGTTGGCGGGAATAGTGGATAAACTTGCCATTTTCGCGGCTCGGAAACGGCGTTCACCGTAAACGATTTCAAACTTTTTACCCACTTTTCGCAACAAAACAGGCTGTAAAACACCGAATTGTAAAATGTTTTCACTTAACTCCTTCAATGACTGCTCATCGAAAAATTTACGCTGATTAAACGTACTTGCCACGATTTGCGACAATTTTACTTCCTGCACACTGTTTGCGCTCTGATTACTGTTATTTACTGAATTTTTCATTTATTTATGTATTTAATTGATTTATAATTATTTAATGATTAACATTCTATACTCTGCAAATCCCATCCCCTGAGCCATGCTACCATCAATTCGTTAAAAGATGCGTTTCCGGGAATGCTTTCCTGATGCGATTTCAACATTTCAAGTAAATATGTATCCTGCCAGGGAAAACGCATTTTCTCATCTATTTTGGCTATCCGACCGAGTTGGGTAGCGTCATCAATCTGCTGTGTTCTCATTTTCGATAAATTATTGATAATAAATATATTACTAAAACACTGTAATTGTTTGATTTTCATTATTTTGCGCAGGCTGTTCGATTTCTGACGACTTATTCAGAATGTAATTAACCGCTGCCTGTGCTTTGGTGGCTGCGCCAAACAAGGTTGTTTTTCGTTCTTCTTTCAGAAATTTTGCCCAACCGGTCAGGTAAGCGACTGAATTTTCAACCGTTTGTTCGATTCCGCAATGGGAACATAACAACGTGGCTGTCATTTCAGCAACTAATTCTTCATAATCGTATGAATTTTTAGCAAAAATGGATTTGTTGTCTACAAACCTGTTTAACCTGCTTGAATGGCCTGTAGAATGGGCAAGTTCATGAAAACTAACACTGTAATACTCTTCCGAAGTATCAAAGTAGCTGATTTTGGGAACATTTACTTTGTCATGTGAAGGGGAATAAAATGCTCCCGCTTGGTCATGGCAAATATGTGGGGGATTCGGCATGTGGGTAATGGTACGCTCGCATATTTCTAACGGTTGATTGTTACTTTTGGTAAAGTTCGGCACATATTTCTGTATATCAATTCCTTCCGTTTGGTCAAGGTTAAAAACATTGTAATAGAACGGGGTAAAATATCTTTTACTTTCTCCTAATACTTCGTTACCATCTTCGTCCTGTTCGTTTTCCTGATTCGTCACTTTCCAAAATACTACCGGAGTGGACGTTTCACCTTTTTTTACACGCCCTCCTGCTTCGGATATTTGTTTGAATGTTCCGTAAAGCGGATATGAATACCATGATTTTGCACATATATTGAGAAAGAAGATGTTGAACCCGTGATATGCCCTTTGAGAAAAGGCGTTCATTGGCAAAAAATCTTTCCATGTCTTACGCCATGCGACCGTACCGTGTTCCAATCCTTCTATAACCATGTCTACTATTTTATCTATTATTTTCATTGCTATAAATTTAATGATGTTGATTGATTTTTTACATGTATCTATTTGATTAATAAAGTACAAACACTATACCAATATACTTAAAAAAACAGAAAAACAGAAAAATAAAATGAATTGCATATCACTATCATCCAACGTCTTACACAGATTTTCCCGTAAGTAGCTGATACACGTTTCATCTGTCCTTTCTTACCATAGGGGGTTGATAAATCCGACTGAATAATAGTAGTTTGCTATCAGATCAAATGCGTTTGTGACCAGGCGGCTTTGCGACAATATGAACACCAACCATTCCGCAAGGCCGCATGGCGACAAACACAACTTCCGGTGCGGGAGCTTCAATTTCAAGAAAAAACAGGTGGAACGAACCCGAAGGGCTGGTTTTTTTGAAATTGCGGCTTTCGCGCTAATGTCAGTCTGTTGTTTTAGAAAAGTCCTTTCGTTTCAGGTGGTTTCGCAGTTTTTCTTCGTTTTTTCCGCTTTTTGACGTCCGGTTGCAGTACAGGAGTTTCTTTAATGAGCGGTTCACAGGTTTCGTAAAAGATAAACCTGTATTCATCGTTTTCTTTTACAATACGGTACGTCCAATGGTTTTTGATAATGAAGGAAATAAAATTACAGACTTTCTCTGCATCTTGGGACAGGTCTGTTTCACATGAAACCGAAATTTCATTCAGGGAAAACGAAACCGGTAATCTTTGCCTGTCCGCCCAAAGATGGATGATGTCCAATGCTTGAAAAAATCTTTCTTTCATCTCAATAATTCTATTCTATCCCTGACACTATCCCTGACACTTTTTCGACTATATTTTCTGTATTTATAAAATACATTCTTTTTGATTTTTAGATATTTAGCAAAATTGACTGTGGTTTATTATGCTATTTCCCCTGACACTACCCCTGACACTATTTTGTCTTCAACGGTAAAATATTTTTGATTACGATGAAAAGGAGACTCTGGAATGGTATAATATAAAAAGCCGCCATCAATCAATGTTGTAATAAACTTACCAACATTTTTACTGTGATAACTGACTCCGATTAAATCCAAAATTTCTCTACTTGATTTCGGTTGTTTGCAAAAATTTAGTATCATGTTTTCTTTCCCGTTGATTTTTATTGGTTTAGATGCAAATAATTTATGGCAGTAAATAGTTGTAAGAAAATGCAGGTTGTTTTCATCAGTTTCAAATTGGGGATCCGGTGAATAGTTTTTCTTTAAATGACGGTAAATTTTCGGAAATCCGGTTGAGCGACCTTCCGTGTAATCTAATTCTTTCAAAAAATCCCCCACCCGGCGATTTCTGTATGAACGGGAAATGACACGTTCTTTTTTCAAATCATCATTGTTGATAGGAGGCATAGGTCCTTCAAAACTTAAAATCTGAACGCTATCATAATTGATCCTGATTTCAATCGGCTCCCTTACATGGTAACTCTTATGATATACGGAATTGACCAATGCTTCTTCTATTGCCTCGTATGGATAATTGAAAAAACGGATAGATTCAGCCTGCCCTGGTATTTTTAATACCATTTCCTTGATAATCTGATTTTTAAAATATAACAATGCTGATTTCAACTGTTCAAACAGTGAGCCTGAAAAAATCTGCTCTACAAAACGGTCGCCGATATTATCCAGAAAATGAACAATTTCTATACGGGCATAAGGGAAAAAATTTTCAGGATGGTTGGAAAAGCACAACAATCCAACGTTTTTGGGTTTCATCATTTCTTTCGTCCCGCCAATTATCTGCATTTGCCGACACAAATCTACAAAAGGTATCTTATCCGCTTCAAGCGCCAAATCACTTTTTACCTCATTAAGAAAGGCTTTTACAAGCAGCGGACTTAAATCTGATAGTTCTGCATGGTAATTGATACGGTCATCAAACGGAATTGTTTCGCTTAATGACAGTAGTTGTTTTTCTTCTATCGAACCGGCAATCTTTGAAACTGAACCATGACGGATAAAATATCGCTTTTGCCCTTTTACGCCCAAAGTTGTCGGAGCCTTGTATGGACGGTCATTGCCGCCCGGAACCCAAATAATAAGAATGAGCTCTCCCTGAAATTCAACCGGCTCTGTAACAATCTGCGGCATGGGCTCTATTTGATGACAAAGATTTACTAAGTTTTTTTGAATGGCATCCATACTGTTTTGCAATACGCCTGAAGGAGGCAGGATGGGTATTCCCTCTTTTTCTTCAATACCAATCACGATATATCCGCCACCCCAGTTGTTGATGTCGTTGGCAAATGCACATATAGTATGGATAATCTCTTCCGGATTCCATCCTTTTTTAAATTCAAGTCTGTCCCATTCGATAATTCTGCCTTTTAGCAATTCATTGATGTTTATTGGAAGTGACATATTACTCTTTATTTATTTGGTTCAAAATTACTCAAAATATGATAAATTCTTTTCTGCTGTTGGAATAAGTTCTTTTTTCGATTGTTCAATTTTCTCAGTTGCCACTTCTCTGACCATGGCCGTGATTTTGGTTTCAAGGATACGCAAATCACTTTTCAGTTGATTTAACTGCGCTTCCTTATCCCATGTAGAATGGATGATTCGTTCGCAAGTCTGAATGAATTCTTCTTTTTTAGAGATTTTATCCTTATGATCTTTAATTAATTTCGGAATTTTTTCGAGCGCGCCCGGAAAATATCCAAAAATGGATGCGGGCGTACTCCCGATGTTACCATTGTTGTAAGTATAATAATGGTTCCCTTTCACGTAAAATTTATTCACCAGCGATTTTGGATGCTCTGCTGATCCGGTAAGAATGGTGTTGGTTTTGACATGAACTTCAAAATCATGATATTTTCCTACACGAATATATTGTCCTTCGGTATTGCTTGTTTCTTTCAGCCATATCACTTCTTTTGCCAGCGCATCATGTGGAAAATTAGATTGGACGCCGCCTATTTCAAGGTTAAAGGGACGTTGATTGTCCCTGCCGGAAGGGGCCGTTTCTTCAAATTTCTGCCAGTCTTCTGTCAGTTTCTGAAAGGTAGTCTGTAATTGTTCCAAATCCTTTTTTTCCGATTGAAGGTGTCTTTCAGTCTTGTTTTTTGAAACCGTATACGCATTTCTTTCACTTTCAAGCACGGTAATCTGGCGTTCAATCTTGCATTTTTCAAGCAAGTCCTGATTTCCGGAAAGGATGGCGACATATTCGGCATAATTTAATCCGCCGGATTCATCGAGCGCTCCTTCATCAATGGTTCTTACGGAAAGATTATGGCGGCGAATTTGTTGTATGAATACATCTTTATTGTGAAGCAGGTTGATTTTATAGTTATCCAACGTGTTGACAGTTGCGTAAAGGAAGGTATCCACCCTGTTGTCATTGTATTTGGCGGCTATAATATTTCCCTTGCGACTTCCGCGACCGTTTCTCTGTCTCATCTCGCTCGGTTTCCATGGCGTATCCAAATGGTGCATGGCTACGACTCTTGTTTGTACGTTGTTGCCTGTACCAAGCGTACTTGTGGAACCCATCAATATACGGATGTCGCCTGATAAAAATTTGTTCTTCACTGTATCTTTCTGTTGCTGCGTCTGACATTCCTGCATAAACGCGATTTCATGGAGCGGAACCTGATACTCCTGATGCAGTTTCTCACGAAGGGCCTGATAAACCGAAAATTTTTCACGGTTGGACGGATCATATACGCCCAAATCCGAAAAAACAAGTTGCGTACCTTTTACAAAGTCAAATTTCCGGTAATATGCTGCAATTTTTGCCGCACATACAGAAACTTTACTGTTCGGATGGTCGGAAAGTTCCGGATCGATCAGACGCATATCCAATGACATTTTTCTGGCAAGAGATGTAGCAACAAGCATTCTTCCGTCCGATTTGGAATCAGACGGTGGCGCTCTGTCAATCAATGAATAGTCGCCTGTTTTGGCAAATTCTTTTAACTTTTCCGAAAATTCACTTTGGTAAGGCGTGATGTCGATCGTGACCAACTGTTCGTTCAGCGCAGGTTTTTGGATGCCTATTTCTTCCGTAGTACGTACATGGGCTATTTCAGAATAAAATATGGATAGTTCGGGCACTTTGATGAAATGTCTGAACCGTTCGTTTTGAATCAGTTCATTGGTAACGGAAAATTCAAAATCAACCGTTTTCTTCGAGAATACAGCTGCCCAGGCATCAAAATTACTGATATATAGTCTTTCCAAAGTACGTGGGCGAAGATATTTGAAAATAAGATACAATTCTGTAAGTGAGTTGCTGATTGGCGTACCGGATACCAGCGTAGAACAGAGGTCGCTTTCCTTTTGGTTCTGAATACAACGGATGGCCGTCAACAGGTTCAACGCCCGCTGCGATCCTTCAGGATTCCCAAGACCGGATACGCGATTGTGGCGTGTCGTAAATGTAATATTTTTAAATATTTGACTCTCATCAACGATGATATGATCTATTCCAAGTGCATGAAATGCGACAAAATCATCTTTCTTGTTGTTGATCTTATCATGGAGCGCTAAAAGTTTGGCTTTAAGGTTATATTTTCGTGCAATCAACCCTTTTTCCATTTTTTTGGATGCTGCTTCTCCTGTTAATTGTTCCAGGGTTCTTAAATTAAGTTCCACATCATCTAATTCTTTTGAAATAATGTCATGTTGCGTCTGCAAATCCTGCGGAATTTTAGAAAACTGATCGTGTGTCATGATCACACAATCCCAATTGTTGTTCTTCAGTTTGTTGAAAAAGTTGATTCTGTTTTTTACATGGAAGTCATTGGCCGATGGGTTCAGTATTTTGGCATTGGGATATGCTTTTCTGAAGGTTTCAGCAATATCGCGGGTATTGGCTTTCATCCCGATGATCAATGGTTTATGTGCCACGTTCAATCTTTTCATTTCGTATGCAAGCATACACATGATGAGTGTTTTCCCGCCGCCAACTTCGTGATCCACAACACCCCCGCCATTCTGTTTGACCATCCAAAGCGCATCGAGTTGTGACTGGTACGGTTTGAAGCCCAGACTTATACTGCTGAATCCCGGAAGCGTCTGAAAGGAACCGTCATAATCAGGCTTCACAAAGCAATTGAAAGTGTCGTTATACAATTGGGTAATATAACCTTGTATTTCGGTTTGTTCCGTTTTTTTTAACCAGTCGGTGAAACCGTTTCTGATGGCGTCGATTTTAGCATTGCAAAGTTGTATGGCCTGGGTATCCTTTACTGTAGCCTCTTTTTCGTCCTGCATGATTTTTTTAGTAATAACCGGACAGGTATTTAAAAAAGCGAACTCTGCCAGACGGTATCCGTCTATTCTTTTCGATTCGGTAAGGATGGCATATTCGGTATCAACTATTGAATTATAACCTCCTGAAACAGTAAATAAATCAAGCGCCTGCGCGTACCGGACATGAACGTATGTCCTGAATAATGATGATAGATAGTTCTCGTAAACCTGAACCGGAATCCATCTTTCGCCAAATTGAAAATCCAACAAATGAAACGGTATCGGATCGGGTTTTACCTTTTCCAGCGCTTGAAGCGTTTGGGTGATATAAAAGTTGTTACCGTTGTCGTATTTTTTGATTTGATTAATTTTGTGAACGACGTCTCCGGAAAGCAATCTATCTTTGTATTCCCAGTCGCCGATGATGGGATTAAAAAAAATAGACCCATCCAGCAACCTGACAATCTCATCCACCTGTTTTTGTGTTTTTTCCGACATGAAAGTCATATCAATCCTTCCGAACAGGTTCAATGAAGCAATCATGGCGTCCGTTTCAGAAAGTATTTGTGTGGGTTGTGAAAAAGCGACGGGTTGTGAAAAAATATCCGCTTTCTGCAGTTTTCCGTCCACCATGCGGACAGCTGCTGATAATTCATGGAAAAACGCATCACATTTGAGCAGATTGTGGTTTTCTCTTTTCTCAAACGACCCGAATCTGAATATGAATTGATCGGTATGACGGTTCAGTTGTGTTCGTAAATCGTAATTTTCTGTCTTCGTGGATTGTTCGTTCCGGTACAGTTCAATGAAATGATCACGGATTTGGATATAATTCCTGATATTTTCTTCCTGTTCTGCCGTCAAACTGTTGAAAGGTTGAAAATCAGCATTGATTCTACCGGATAAAGTGAATGTATTGATGATTTGTCCGGGCAGGTTATCCTGGACAACATAAGTTTTATCACGGTAAAAATCTTTAAACTCTCCGGTAAAAGGAAAAGTATCCGGGGTTTTGACCTTTGGTAATCGCGTAACCGGAAAAGGGGAAAATAAATCGGATTGAATGGCACGAGGCATGGGTATTGACAACCTTTTTGAAAAATGCTGCTTCAATACAGGCTTTAGTTTCTCAAACAACTGATGACCGATGTCGGCGACAGTTCCTGAATGTGTGAAATAAGGTGCAGGTTTGCCATACTGGTTTGTCTCTTTGGAATAGTCAGTGTGGATGATATTCTGATATGAATTTTTGAAAAGTCCGTTGATATGGTAGTCTTCAATGGGTACGGATTTGATAAAGGCGGCTTCTTCTTTGGATACCTCGTTTTTATAGTTGTTTTTCCTGACAATGACCAAATCGGTCGAAGGTTCTGTACCGGCCGATTCTTTGAACAGATTGGAAGGAAGGCGAATGGCAGTAATCAGGTCGGCTTTGCTCATCAGGTATTCCCTGAAGGGTTTGTTTCCCGGCGTATCAAGAAAAGCCGAAGACGTAATGAAGCAAAGTAAGCCGCCTGGTTGCAACAGTTCGGTTGTTTTGACGAAAAAGTAATTGTGAATTTGCCGGCAACAATCCCGTTTGATGGGGTCTTTTGAATTGAGATAATGCGGATCAAGCGCATAAAAGTTGCCGAAAGGAATATTGGAAATGGCCACATCGAACCAGTTTTGATAACGAACGCCGGCATCTTCAAAAGGTTCAATATTAACCGAAACTTTTGGCTCTGACGAATAAACAGCCTGTAAAATCCGACCTGTCAGAAAATCTTTTTCAATGGCTGTGATTTCTGCATTTTTTCGGACAAACGGCTTAATAAACAGCCCGGTTCCGGCGGATGGTTCCAGGATTCTTTTGTTTTGAAAAAATCCGCCGGGCTTGTCGGTTGATTCATCAAAAGCATCCGTAATGGCATGAATGATTTCTACCGGCGTATAAAAGGAAGAAAGAACCGATGATTTGAGCGATTCAATGTTACGTTTATAATCGGCTTCATCCCTGCTGAGTGAATGTATGACAGAATAAAGTTCGCTTGTTGACCGGATGAGATTTTTTTCATAGTCGGGCCACGCATCGGGTTGATTGGGATCGCGTAGAATGAAAGACAAGCCGCCAAAACCGGAATATTTGACTAATTCCGCTTTCTCGGCGTCTGTTGCCTGCCTGTTCTCCCTGTCTAATAAGGAGATAATTTGCAAAGCCCTGATATTATCTTCCAGATGTTGTTCCTTTGAAAATGCCATATTAAAAGTTAAAATTCAATGTGCATCATCCGGCATTGAAACACCTTCCTCCAATTTATTTTCTAACTTCCAATGTCTTAAATATTGTATGACCGGTAACTCGATACGCTCTGAAAGTCTTTCATATTCCGCAGACAAATAAAATTCATCGGTCGACGGATATTCGTCAAAAATATTTTTAACGGCTAAATAACAACTTACTAAAATCGTCGGATGAGCCGTGGCATGATAATTTTTTTCGATTATATCATCTATCACCTGACATGGCGAAAAGTTAAGATTTTCATATAGAATATGTTGTGACAATTCATGTGCGATATGCGGATCAACGCCGTTTTGAACCTGCGCTTCATATTCCATGCAACTGTCTGCTACTCTGCCGGTGATGAATGACTGTAAATCATCAAGGTTAAGCAACATTTCCGGTCGGTGCTCTTCAATATATTGATATAGTTCTAATTCTACGGGGGTCATATTGTTAAATTAAAAACGGTTTGAAATAGGTATGGAGAGAGAATAAAAACAGGCGTATTTCGGCATTGACGGTACGAACATGCTCATCGGCATTTTTCGTTATCTGCGAATATACCTCATTAGAAACGTAGAATGAAACATTGTTCTTTTTACCGGCTCTCAGATTGGAATAACGGGCAACATCCTCTTTGGTTAATTCAAAACCAAAATATGATGGATTCGACAGGTACAGAGGCAACAGTTCGGCGAAATACCGGCTTTTATTCCTGTACTTCGTGAATTTAGTCCTGTACATTTCTATACTGTTAATCACTTCATCGGGAACCGACAATAATACTCTTATTTTTTCTCCCTCCATAATATACTATTCTTTAAAAATATCTTTTATTTTGATTTGAAAATCATCTACAATCGAAATTTTAATAGAAGATTCCTGATCTGTAGAATAATCATAAAGAGCGCCCGAATCATATTGACCATCTGACTGCAAAAGAAATACTTTCACAAATTGACTTTTGGGGTCAACAATCCAATACTCTTTAACTCCATGTTTTTCATACAAGGAAAATTTCTCTCTGAAATCATAATTCACAGAAGAAGGAGAAATAATCTCAACTAAAAAATCCGGAGCGCCATATATACCGTTATCACGAACTTTGGACAGGTCACAGACAATACCTATATCAGGCTGAACAACTGTATTATCAGAAAGAAAAACATCAAACGGCGCATAGAAAATCATATAGTTTGGCTTATCAAAAAAATTAGCCAAAAATCTATAAACTCTACTTGAAACTTTTGCATGCCATCGATTAACTCCTGACATTAATTTGACCGCTCCGTCAATTAACTCCCGACGTATATCATCTTTCCAGGAAAGATAGTCCTCACACGTATAAGTCTTACTTAAATCTACCATTTCATTCATATACAAATGTTTTAAAAATTATAAAATCGTTTAAAAAGGTAAATCAACCGGAAGGTCTTCTTTTACTTTTTGGACGGCGCTCTCAATCTTCTGTTCTTTTTTTGAAGTGCGGGATTTACTCGTTTTGACTGTTTTATCCTTGCTCAAACGATTGCGCATGTCCTGATAATCGCGGTCAAAATTAGCCACATTTTCATTGGTTGCTTTTTTGATATTTCCTTCACTTACCCAATAGGTGCCACAACAACAGTGTACTTTGAAATTATCTGCTTTTTTGGCTATAACGTAACCGAAAGCCGCCTGTTCAGTGTGGCCGATAAATTCTTTCAGTACAGGGTCGTTGACTTTGATATGAACAGGATCGCCTTCTTTCAGGTCGATTTGCGGCATCTTTGCTTCTCTGTTGAACCCGGCACCCAAATAAACATTTGTTTCCGGATTGGCAGGATTGACCGCATAAATCACGTGGTCGCTTTTGGTTTCTTTTCCTTCTGCGGCGTCTCTTTCCTTATCCCTTGGATAAACGCCCGCAAAAACCGAATGCTCCCCGTTGAACGCTTTAGCCTTCAAAAACTCTTCCCTGAAAACTCTCAATGTCATGACGGCTTTCGGATTGCTGTCCTTTTCATTCTGATATTTCAGGGATGGATAGATGTAGTATCCCGTCTTTTCGCCTTCGGTATGTTCCCGTTTTTCGGCTAACGTTAAATCTATAAAATTATCTCCGGCAAAAACATCGAAAAGGTTCTGGATTTTATCTTTGTTCAAACTGATGGAATAGTACTGTCTTGCATCTTTTTCCTTCAGATTGGCGCTGCCGCAGATGTCAATCGTAGAACTTTGCTCACGGGATGCATCTCTTTGCGTTTTGATATCCCATCCGGCGCCAATGTAATAATTCTGTTCCGTATCTTTATCCTTGACATATACGGTAAAATCGGTTTTCGACTCTTTACCTTCGCTTTGCCGTCTCTCTTTATCTACCGGGGATACCGTGACAAACCAGGCTTTGTACTCGTCTTTGGTGGGTACTTCGACCAACCTGTCCTTATAAATACGGACATTCACATCGCTTGAGGTGTCCTGTCCGTCCTGATATCTGACGTTGGAATACACGTAATGTGTGTTCTTTTCGTCCGGCTTGTGTTCTTTCTTCTCTGCAACGGAGAGATCGACAAACTCGTTTTCGTTCTGAAAATCAGTAATGATTTTATCGAACTGATCCTTATTCAGCTCCATGCTGAAAAATTCGCCATGCGGACCGTCTATTTTCTTTGCCCATCCGCAAAACTGTAAATTCACGCTTTTTTTGCTCATTTTTTTTAAAATTTATTGGTTGATGATTTTAATTTTTACTGATACTTTTTTCTAATCTTATTGCTATTATTTATAAATTTGTGTTTTTAACAGTCAGATATACTGAAATATATTTTTTACTTAAAAAGGTAAATCATCCGAAAGGTCAGGCATTCTTTTTTGAACATCGTTCTCAAAATGTTTGACTTTGCCGGAAGTATGGAGTTTATCCTTTTTGTTTGACTTTCCCTGACCTGAACGAAGACGCATGTCCTGATAATCGCGATCAAAGTTAGCTACATTCTCATCGGTCACCTTTTTGATATTTCCTTCATCAACCCAATAGGTTCCACAACAACAGTGGACTTTGAAATTATCTGATTTTTTGGCTATGAGGTAACCGAAAGCCACCTGTTCGGTATTGCCGATAAATTCTTTCAGCACAGGGTCGCTGACTTTGATATGAACGGGATCGCCCTCATTCAGTTCGATGGGCGACGCTTTTTCTTCCTTATTGAACCCGGCGCCCATATAAATATTTGCTTCCGGATGGGCGGGATTGACCGCATAAATCACGTGGTCGCTTTTGGTTTCTTTTCCTTCTGCGGCTTCTCTTTCCTTATCCCTTGGATAAACGCCTGCGAAAACAGAATGTTCTTCGTTGAACGCCTTTGCCTTCAGAAATTCTTCCCTGAAAACCCTCAATGTCATGACAGTTTTCGGATTGCTATCCTTTTCATTTTGATACTTCAGAGAGGGATAGATGTAGTACCCCGTCTTTTCGCCATCAGAATGTTCCCTCTTTTCTGCTAACGTCAAATCAGCAAAGGTATCCCCGGAAAGATCATCAAAATGGTTCTGGAGTTTTTCTTTGTTCAAACGGATGGAGTAGTAATTTTTCCCGTCTTTTTCCTTTAGATTGGCGCTGCCGCAGATGTCAATAGTCGAATCGCCATCCCATCCGGCGCCGATGTAATAAGTCCGTTCTGAATCATACGGTTTGATGTAAACTGTAAAATCGCTCTTCGTTTCTTTTCCTTCGCGGTACCGTTTTGCTTTGTCTACCGAAACAACAGAGACACCCCATCCCTTGTATTCGTCTTTGACAGGTACTTCCGCTAAACTGTCCTTATAGATACGAATATTCACTTCACTTGAAGTATCCACTCCGCCCTGGTATCTGACATTGGAATATACATCATGTGTGTTATATTCTTCGGGGTTGTGCTCTTTCTTCTCTGCAACAGAAAGGTCGACAAACTCATTTTCGTTCTGAAATTCAGTGATGATTTTTCCGAATTGCTCCTTATTCAGCGTCATATGGAAAATTTTGCCATGAGGGCCATCGACTGTTTTTCTTGCCGATCCGCAAAACTGTAAATTAACGCTTTTTGCGCTCATTTGATTTTCAATTTTATGGGGTTATTGATACTTTATTATTCTGTTCGGATATTAGTTTTTTTGTTTTCAAATTTTTCAAATCGTCGTTAAAGTCTTTGGCCAATGAATATTCGGTCTGAAACCGCTCCGGAATATTTTTGATGCGATAGACCCCTTCAACAAATTTTTTGAGCGCCTGCATGGAGACAGGTTCCTGCTCCCTCTCTGCGATGGGAAAAGTAAATACAGCCTGACTTTTTCCTTCAAACGTGCGGTTGATCTTCATTTCCGCCGTCTTTCCGAAATGTTTCTTCATCGTTTGTATGAAATCTGACTTGTCCATATTAGAAGTGATAAAGCCTGCTGCTTCCTTTTTTGTCACAGACAGTTCAACATCAAAAGGACTGTCTTCAAAGAGTTTGTTCAAAAGGTTACAGGTATATTTGACGCCTTTGGGATCATTGTCATACAGCGTGGTAACTGTTGCCGGCGCTTTTTCTTTTACGATCCGGTTGATAAAAAGCATCTGCTGCGGGGACATATTGCCCTGACAACTGGTGTACAGGACATGTTTTCCTTCTAATGCGCCGACATTCATCTCGTAATGGGCAACGGCGTCCTGCCAGCTTTCCGCTGTAAAAAGATGGTCTACCTTCTCTCGGCAGAGCTCCGGATTGGTGTACCACAGACTTTCAGACTTCCTCCCAAAAGCAAATGTTTTGCTTCCGATTCGGGAAGACAGCAAACAGGTAATTTTGCCGTCTTCGAGCATCATTTTGCTTCCAATCGAATTTTCTTTCGTTTTTGACATGCCATCGTAGGATACATGCCATTCGTTGAAGATCCCGTTAAATAACTGATGTTGAACGATTTCAGGATCAATACTGCGATCTTTGAAATAATTCCGGCTGAATTCTCCGAGCGGCTTAAATTGCCCTCTGGTGATATTAAACAGGGAATCATGATGAAAACTTCTTCGTTCACTAATGTGGAAAGCAGGATTGTCTGTGGATAAAAATACGCCGGTCTCTTTATATTTAACGGCCATCTTAATGGCTTGACGCAAATCGGTACGGGGAAACTCCATCATGATGAAATCAAAAATGGTTTGTCCTGTGGTGGTATTTCCAATGGTAGTTTCGGAATGGTTGGGGTCAAAATGTACGATGTTGGCATGAACATCAAAATATACCCAGTGCCCTTTTCTGTTTTTATATACGACCAGATTGCGATCTGCAGATTGCATGAATAGATGATTCCTCGATGATTTGGCGCGTACAGGTACATACCCGTTATCCTTCATCAGCTCGGGTAAACAAATATTCTTTTTAAGGTCGTCCAAATCAAAATATCTGTTCATCATAGTGGTCGTTTATGGGTTCAGGATCATCGTTCGCATCAACGTCTAAAATCCGGTTGACGATTCGAATGGATAATTTGTTCAAATGTATGAAATCAAGACAAAGTTGGTGTAGAATATCAATTTTCAGCGGTACGCCGGTGTAGATACCTGTCCCGTTTTGCCATTTGGTCATTGGGACGTTTTCTCCCAATTTTTGCGATAACATGGTTTGCCACGATTTGAATGTCAATCCGGTATGCCCCAGAGGAGAATCGAAAGGAATGATCTCAAGTACAAGATGGTCGGTATACAGGTAATGCCTGAAAAAATTCTTTTTGGATTTTACGGTGGCATAATGACACAAAAAACCGGTAAAATCAACGTAATCCTTCAAACTGTTCAGAAGGAAAAAAGAAGGTTCCAGCGATACTTCAGCGTCTGAAGCAAATTGTATGAATATGCCCGTAAATTCGGGAAAATGATACCCGGATACTGTATGAACATGGTAATGATACTGATTGTTCTCTTCAAAAAATGGCGGTATCAGGTAGGGATGGGTCGTATAGAGGTTGTGAAGCAGCGACGATGTGTCGGGACAATCATCCCAGGAACCGAAGCGATTCAAAAATGCCGTTTCAAAATCGCTATCCCTGTATTGAAGCATATCCGCTATGGCGCCGGACTTATCCCGAAGAATAAGCTTGATATGATGGCCTTCGTCTAAATAGATGTCTTTGCTTTTATCGAAAAGGGAGAGAAATGTCCGGGCGTCATCGTGTATGTTGTCATCAATATCAGGTTTTCTGATGCTGTAACACCATTTTTCGATAAAGTCAGGGGTCACCCGTTCCGCAAATTGATACTCATTATTGCTTCCATCCATCGAAACGAATTGAAGATTCTGATAAGGGGACAGCAACAACAACAATTCATCAGGATTCACATATTGTAATGTGTTGATATACAAACATCTGATTTTACCGGATTCCTTATCATGATAGACACAAAAACGCCGTTTCTGTGGTGTAGCGAAGCCACCGGATTGAAACAGACAGCAAAACGATGATTCATACGCCGGCTGTATGCCGAAGGTACGAAAAACCTGTTGATAGGATATATGTTCCTGTTTCATCATCATTACGCTGTTTGTTGGTATGGTAAAAGCATGATGCGCACATCCTCCTTGATCTGCTCGTAATTGTCGTATACCCTTTGTTTGAGTATTTTCATCGCTATTTGCGGATCATCCGTCTCAACGGGCAGCGAAAAGTTCGGAATTTCCTTAGTGTCATAGATAAATTCTTCAAACCGGCACTTAAAAAATACAGGGTTTCCATTGGCAATTTTTCCCATAAATTCCCCAACCTGCTGACCTGTGACGTCACGGGTCTGGACTACTTTTTCGCGTTGCAGGCTTTCGCTGGTGGAATGACTACTCCTGCTGTCGTCGTTGGTGATGGACGTCTGTTTACGTCGTATCTCGCCGAACATTTCGCTCACCATGCGGGCGTTCTGCTCATTACCGGTCATGCCGAAAAACTGATTCCCGCAGTTGGAACGTAATACTGCCGCTGACTTCTCTCCATAATCTCTGGCGCACTGGTCATAATCCTGTACCCCGAACAGTACCGCTACAAAATGTTTTCTGACCGTGGCGATAAATTCATCCAGCGCATTAATGATGATGGTGGGCAACTCGTCAACAAAGAAAATGGATTTTTCCTTGCCGGCCTGATTCATCTGTTTCATCACACAGCCTGTAATCATGGCTAAACATGGGGCGACGGATTCTTTGATAGACTGCGCATTCCCCAAACACAACAGGGATGGACTGTTTTTTCCCGTAATATCCAGATTGAAATCATCTTTCGACATCACCCAGTAGATATTGGGATTCAACAGTTTGGAAAAAGCCGACTGCAACGTGCTGACTGTACCCGACAACTGACCCATCGCCTGATTTTTCCAGGGCGTGATGATGGGCGACGCCAGCATCTCTACATCGCGGTCTTCAATCAGCCACCGGAACACAAGGTTATAGTCCGAAAGAAAAACAGAAATGGCATGAGGCAAGGTATTGAATCCTTTCTTCTGATATTCCGGGTCTTTATGAAGTCGCAGAAAAACCGCCTTGGTCATGATCAGCGCAGTGTCATACCAAAAATCCTGCTTTTCCTTAAAAGAGGTGTTCAGATTTTTCAGAAGCGTGGCAGCCATGTTCCCAAAGTACAGATCGGCTATCGCTACATCCGTTTCGCCGTTCAAGGCAAAATATTTTTCAGAGAAGATATTGATCCGGACAGTCCGGGACATGTCCGTGAAGTTGATAAATGCAAATTTGGTAAGTATGGGTTCGGGAAAAAGCGTCTTCCATATCCTCCGGAATCGGCTGTTCCTCCGGTTGATTTTGTCAATTCTCCGGCGTCTCTTTTCCTGTGCTTCGAGCATGGCAGTATACGCCACTCTGGTAAGTATCGGGTTGTTTTCGGCTGTGGGGTCGCCTTCGTAATCATAAATCAATCCGGCGTCTCCCCGCAAAGCCGCCTGTTTGATCATGGGCTTGATGAGTGATTGCGATTTCCCGCTTCCCGGGCCGCCGTCTATCCAGATATGCTGTTGGGGTTTGGGAATATAGAGTTTTCCAAATTTGGTCGTCCCGATCCAAAACATAAAATCTGATTTCCGCTTATTGACGCCCTTGAAAAATTCTTCGTCACTGACAGATGGCTTAAACTTAAAAATGGCTTGCGCGGTAACGATGCTTGCAGAGAGGAAAACAATCGGATAGACATACATATTGTAGAAAGAAAAGGCATAACCAAAAAGGAACAACCCATTCAGCAAAACGGCGCTCAGAACGAAGGCCAACCTGTTATCGTTCTTTGAAGAACCGGACGTCAGCAGGCAAACCAGGCAAAGAAAAAGGATGTAAGTAAGTTTGACCATCCATAAGTTGTCATGCAGCCGCGTAGAAAGTATTTTGTTTTGAAGGATGAACAAATAATCCGAAGTAGCCACATCAACTATGGCGCTGACAAAAAGCCAGTCAAGCAATATGACCGTAAACGATAATGCCGATAAAAGCATGACCGAATATAACAATGATTTTCTGTCCTGATCCATCTGATAACAAGTTGATTAATAGTCCATATCCTGTTGAACCGTCATCCTGTCTACAAACGCCTTGGCCTTGTCAATATCAGGAAACCAAATGGTTTGAACATAACAACCTGAAAAGTATTCATCATCTCCTTTTTCGACAATCCTTATCTCAATCCCTTTATGCTTCAAAGATTCGTATACCATAACTGCAAAAATTTGAATTTGTATCGAACTGCAAAAATACAAATAATAGTTACTTTTACTACCATTTTGTGTTTTTTTTGTTTTTTACATTTTTGTTCCATACTATGTACAATCGAAAATGAATAAAGGGTAGGTGGCAATGAAAAATTTTTTTTCATTGGTAAGATGAGATTTTCTGATATTTAGAAACAATTTTTGTAATATCGAAATTTATATTATTTTTGCACCGTCATGAGAATAGTTTCTTTTAAACGTGTTAAAGAGTTTTCGTTACTTCATGCCGATGCAGAAATTCCGCTCTGTAAGTGGTTTCATGTAACAGAAGGTTGCTCATGGAATAATCTGAACGATGTGAAAAATACATTTTCATCGGTAGATTATGTCGGAAATAACCGGTATGTATTCAATATCAAAGGTAATGACTATCGCTTGGTGGCGATCATCATTTTCCTTTCTAAAAAAGTATATATCCGGTTCATCGGTACACACGACGATTACAATAAAATAGATTGTGAAAATGTCTAATTTATAAAACAATGGCAACAATAAAAACTGAACAGCAGTACGATAAAGCGGTAGAACGCATAGAAGAATTGCTCCGCGTGGTCGGCAATGATACGCCGCCAGATAACAAAGATTTTGTTGAACTCGATTTGCTCTCCGAATTAGTCGCCGACTACGAAGCCGTGCATTATCCTGTTCGTATGCCAACCTTGCCGGAAGTGGTAAAGTCAAGCATGAGTGAAAAAGGGTTAAATCAGGTAACTTTAGCCTCAATGTTGGGTATTAGCGTTTCGCGTATTAACGAAATATTGTCCGGGAAATGTACCCCCACTTTCAAAATAGCACAAAAATTACATAAACAGTTACAGATTGACGCCAACTTGATCTTGGCGTAGTGGCTTAATAATCATTGATGCCAATTTCTCCTATTCCTTTCTTCCTCTTTTTTCGCTTCTCAAATTCGTCTTCGGGCGTATGATGGGAATGGACAGGAGAAAAATGGTAGGCAGCCGGAAAGTTACTCATTGTAAAATGTGTCGGAAGGGACTTTGTTCCATACAGAATTTCACTCATGGCTTTGTCAGACATGCTTTTTGATAACGCTTTACCCGGAATGAAGACAGGATTGATACACGACTGATCTGCAAACTGGCATTGCCCGAACAAGGTCTGTGAACAGTTTTTCTCGTTAACAGGCTGCCCGTTCTCGTCGAAAACCCGAATTTGCTGATCTGCCAATCGTGCAAAAAAGTCTTTGAGTATTACCGCCTCTTTCAAACTATTCCGTACCGAATCAAACACATGCCTGTATTGTTCTTCCTGCAGTTTATAAATTTGGGATGTCTGCTTTGCTGTCAGCATTGCGTTACGAACTTTTTGCGGCAGACGGTTTTCTTTAAATCTGAAAGCGCCTTCTGCGCCTTTGATTTCATACAGGAAGGTCTGATTTTTTAACAGACGCACTTGAATGCCCTTTTCTTCAGCAAATAAAAGAAACATGGAGCGATCGCCATTCGCCCGGTCATAGATGACATCCAAGTCTTTTTTCAACGATTCAAGATAGAATGAATGGAAAAATCCTCCTTTGTATAATATATTATTCACTGCTTCAAAAGATGTTTCGCTCATAAGGATTTGATATTGATTCCTGCTCATCGGATACAGGTTCATGTAAGTTCGCACTTCATCCGGAACAAGCTGATCAAGCCTTGCCTGTACCGCATGATGTTTAAGCGCCTTTCTGAGCGCTTTGGAAAACATGTCCTCCTGCGCACGGTCAGGCTGACGGAAGGTATCGCTAAGTTTGTACTCGTGCGCATATTTATGGTCTAAAATATCTTTCAACTTCATGCCGCAAAGCCTCTGGGATAAGTCCTTTCCTCTGACCCATTGCGTTTCGGGAGCCGTGGCGTCTATGAAACTGTAATCGCCAAAAGCCCCGCTCATGTCTTTGGATATGAACAACAGATTGCCATTGGGATCTTTGGCCAATATTTGATGAGCGTTCAACCTGTTCAGGAAAGCGTCCGGAGTTCCGTAACAGGAATTGCAGAAGGATTCAAAGATGTATTGCTGTTGTTCGCTGTCTAACTTAAATGAGGTTCTGCCTTCTTTCAATGCCTTGTAATGAAACTTGCGGGGAACACTGTTTTCATTCACGTAAAAAGAAAGTTCCGGTATACCATATATTAATGTGTCTTTTACATGCCGAATATAGATGCCGTTTTCTTTGGCATATTTGAGAAAATCATTTTCGCCTGAATGTTGGTACAGTGTTTCTAACCGGTCTGTCAGTTCCGCCTTGAAATATTTGTAGAACATATTCTTGGCTTTGAGCATCTCTCCCACCCTATGATATGTTTCTTCTCCCAACAATTCTACCATATGTTCATTGGTTAAGGATTGTCGCATGATTCTTTGACGTATATCCGGCGTAAACATGCCCGTAAATTCGCCGGTTTTATCCTGCCGGAGCGCTTTTTGAAGTGCGTTTTGAAAATAATATCGCCGGCAGGATATTTCCTGAAAACTCTGCTTGTTGAACGACGTCTTTTTTAATTCCGAAAAACCAAACTCTTTTTCAAGCAATCTAGCCACTTTGAAACTATTCTCGTAATCATCCGCATTGTCTATATGTATCATATCATCAGTGATGGTGGATACAACGATATGTATATGAGATTTGTCCGTATCATTATGCTGAAATATTATCCTGGGACAGTCGGAATATCCCAATTTTTCAAGAAGACTCTCCCCGATTTTGACAAAGGTTTCTTCCGATGGATATTCTCCAGGAGGCATCGAGACGATGAAACATTTGGCGATGTTGGTTACACTCCTTCGTTTGGATATGGTGTTGTAAAGTTCAGCTCTTTCCAAAAAGAAACTGTGCAGATCGGTTGCATCCATATCATCACAGTTACTGAAGATGACAAACCCCTTATCCGATTCTATTTTGGTAAATTGATAGTCCAACTTATGTCGGCTCTCATTCCAGTTACTTGTTATGTATCCGTCAATCTTTACTAGCATGATCGTCTTTCAATATGTAATGACTAATAGCCTCAATCTGTTCTCCAATTGATGATATTTCCTTCAAAATATCCGGCAAGGATTGCTCTTTTTTATCAGAAAACTTTGAAATGATATGTACCTGTTTCGTGATTTGATTGATGTTGTTGCCGATTTTTCGTAACTGAAAAATAATTTGAGCGTCAATATGGGTCAATACTCTTTCATTCATTACGGCTTGTAAAATATAAGACGAACGGGTGATCCTGGCTTTGTCGCATAAGGAACTGATGACAGAAAATTCATGCTCCGTTACTCGCAGGTCAATTCTCTTACCCTTCCGTTCTTCATTTTTTTTACTATCTTTTTTACTCATATCTATTTTATTTTCTGATGATTAAATATTGCGGTATCGCAAAATACTGACGGCGCGGACGTCACAAGGTTTTGTACACACAAAACAATATCTTGCTTTCACTACAAATTAACAACAAAAATATAAAAATTCATTATAATTACAAAATCTCTTCAAACAAAAAACCTCATACTACCCAACTTTACATTTTATTATTTCTCTACATTTATACATTTATGTATTTATATTATTTTTTATACATGTATTATATTATATATATTTGCATGTATCAATTTATATATTCATTTATTTTTTTATAAATATTTTTATTTATTTTTGGATATATAAAATTATATCTGTATTTTTGCGCTTTTAAATCAATAATCATTTTATCATGACATCAAAACAAAAGAATGCAAAACTGATACAGTTCGGTAACCAAAAGGGTGGGGTAGGGAAGTCCACATTATGCAGTATGCTTGCCAATTATATACACAAGAAGAAATCATTGGATGTGATTGTCATCGATTGTGACGACATGCAAAAGAGTCTGAATGACGAACGGGCAAGAGAATTGGCGATCATCACAAAAGAAAATCCTCTGTTTGATTTAAGTTCCGTTTACAGGATCGTCAAAATTACTTCGGCAGAGTTTCCAAAATATTATTACGAAAGCCTCAAAGATTCATTTGATATAGTGCTTGTAGATTTTCCGGGTAATATCAAGCAGGAAGGGGTTATTACATCTCATTCGATTTGTGATTCGGTTTTCGTTCCTTTTAATCTTACGGGAAAAGATATAGCGTCAACGCAGTTATTTATCAAAGAATGTAGGGACAAAATTGCATATTTCCGCTTGAAAAACGGTTTGCCCGAACAAAGAATGTGTGGCGTTCTGGCAAAGGTGGAAACAAGCAGTATTGAATATAAGGACTATCTGAACGGGGGAAAAGAAGTTCTTGAAAAGGACCTTGGATTTCCTATGTTGAATAACTATATGCCTTACAATCGCGTATCGTTCCAAAGGAATGCATCTACGATTGAGGTATACGGAAAAGAAGAGTATAACGCTCTATGCGAAGAAATAATGACTAAAATTTAAAACCTCCAGAAAATGGCAACAAAAAAACGCCCAAACTTGGTGACCGGGCTGGTCAGCAGTTCCGCTTCAATCATCGAAGCCGCACAACAAGTTGAAAAAGAAATTACCGGATCTCGTTTCCCGGAAAAGGAAACTCCACAAGAAAAAGTAAGTGAAGCGGTTGAAGAAATTCATGTTGAAAACATCATAGAGGAGATTGAAAACGATACGGATGATTCTGACAGTTCGTCTCCTTTTGACAACTCTTTTGATGTTTCAATGTTCTTCCAGGAGATGAACAGTAAAGGTATGGCTTTCAAAACTTCTCTGATGTGCCCAAAACATATCAGTTTGATTAGGAATCTATCAACAGTTTTTGATGTACCCATGCAAGCGATCACATATAACATCATCGAACACTGGTACAAAACTTATAAACCGTGGATAGATAAAGAAAGGCGAAAACGTAGCAAGGAAATTTTTTGATGACGTACCGTAACTTTTCCTGATGACAAGTAAAGCAACAATTTACATGACATTAAATATAATAAACATAATATTTATCAAATTTCAGTGCTATAAATATAAATTATATAATAATTATTGTATCTTTGCAGCATGAATCATATTTACGAATTGAACAATAAAAACCTTTGTGCCCTGATGGGTAAGAAGCTCAAAAGTATACGGCTCAATACCAATATGACACAAAAGGAATTGTCGGAAAAGAGTGGTATATCGTTGATGACCATATCAGGTTTTGAATCTGGACGCGGGGCTGTATCACTGACAAGTTTTCTTCAATTGTTGCGCACATTAGAACAATTGGAACTGATAGAGCAACCATTTTTACAGCCGGAGCCAGTTTCGCCGCGCCTTTTGTTTAAGATGCAAAACAGGAAAAGAAAAAGAGTAAGAAAATGACAACAGCAGAAGTAAAAATTTGGGGAATGGTCATCGGGTATATCTCCTGGAATGATAACAGCAAGGCGGGTTCATTTGAATTTGAAAAACAATTCTTGAATAAAGGACTGGATATTGCGCCTCTTTCCATGCCTGTAAGCGAAGTTCATCCATCCAGAATATATACCAGGTTATCATCCTCTGAATTGGATTATCTGACTTATAAAGGGTTACCACATTTCCTGACTGATTCTTTACCGGATGCTTTCGGGAACAGTATTATCCATGCCTGGTTAGCAACCCAGGGACGTCAGACAGAATCATTCAATCCGGTTGAACGGCTCTGTTATACAGGAAAAAGGGGTATAGGAGCATTGGAATATCATCCGGCATTACTCATGGTTGATGATATTTCCACACCCGTAAACGTTGAAAAACTTGTGCAACTTTCCGAAAGTATACTATCTGAACGTAACAGATTCAAAGTTGATCTATCGGATGGAGAGACAGCCATTCAAGACATCATGCGTGTAGGCACTTCTGCCGGTGGGGCACGTCCGAAAGCGGTTATTGCTTTCAATGAAGAAACAAAGGAAATACGTTCGGGACAGGTAGATGCGCCTGATGGTTTTTCGCATTGGCTTTTAAAAATTGACGGCGTTAGAGAAACCGGTCTCGGACAAACCAAAAATATGGGAAGAATTGAATACGCCTATCACCTGATGGCGAAAAATTGTGGTATAGAGATGACTGATTGTCGATTGTTTGAGGAAGGAGGACGTGCGCATTTTATGACCCGCAGGTTTGACCGCATTGGTAATGAAAAACTTCACATGCAGTCCCTTAACGCGCTCTGTGGTATGAACTACCGTGTTTTGGGAACGTATTCATACGAACAAATCTTCGCTGTATTGAAGCGGTTAAAACTGTCATATCAGGCTATTGATCAATTGTACCGGCGAATGATATTCAACGTCGTTTCCCGAAATTGTGATGACCACACAAAAAACACAGCCTTTTTAATGGATAAAACCGGAAAATGGTCGTTAACGCCGGCATATGATGTTTGCTATGCGTATGATCCCGCAGGCAGATTCAATTTTCAACATTTCCTGTCGGTTAATGGCAAATATAATGATATTGGGTATCATGATATCTTAGAAGTTGGCGCCAAAGAAGGTATCAGGAAAAGAAAGGATATTATTGAACAGGTAAAGGATGTTGTTTCCCGATGGCCGGAATATGCAGCAGATGCAGGGTTATCAAAAAACAATACAGTTGTAAAAAGTATTCAGAAAGCACAACAGTCATTTTTAAATCAAATGTAAATATGGTACATCCCGACGAACAAATACAAAAAAAACAGTCTGATTTTTTAAATCAATGTCCTTTGAGTGAAAGGGAAGACCACGCCACACTTTTTCGGATAGGCAATGCCTCGTATATCTATCATCAACTTGCTCATGATACAAGCGTAAACCTGTTAGAATCGTATTATGATGAGTGGTTGGATGGGTTGCCGCCTAATATCATGAAACGTATGAAAGAACAAGGTTTTGAAAAGTGTAAGAGCATGTTGCCATTCACACGATATGTGAATGAACGCAAAAATGTAGGCATGGATGAATGGATGAAAGAGCATCTTTCTGAAGCTGACTATAAGGAGTACAAATCAAACCTGACATGAGTATCCGTATTTTTGATGACAAAAATCTTAAAAAGAATGAGCGAACAAGAATTGAACAAAATCCTATCCGATGCGATAGCGCTTCCGGCGGAAACCGAAGTTGTCGAATTTAAAGAGGCAAAAAGCAGCTACGACTTCGACAAAATAGGTAAATATTTTTCAGCGTTGAGCAACGAAGCCAACCTGAAAGGCAAGTCTTGTGCATGGCTTATTTTTGGGGTAGAGGACAAAAAACATCAGATTGTCGGCAGTCAATTTCGCAGAAACCGAAAAGATTTGGACAGTCTGAAAAAAGAAATCGGCGATAAAATAACGCAGAACATCTCATTTATAGAAATATACGAATTGCGAAAGTCCGAAGGCAGAGTAGTAATGTTTCAGATACCAGCCGCGCCATTGGGTATTCCGGTTGCATTTGAAGGTTTTTATTATGGTCGCGCCAATGAAAGTTTGGTCGCGCTGAACATTGAAAAGATTGAGCGTATTCGCAATCAGGTTATTGGCAAAGATTGGTCGCGCAACACCGCTGCTGATGCTACTTTCAACGATTTGGACAAAGATGCAATACAAAAAGCGCGGGAACAGTTTAAGAAAAAGCATCCCGCTTTATTAGAAGATGTGGATAGCTGGGACGATGTTACCTTTCTGAACAAAGCAAAGGTAACGCTGAATGGTCAAATTACCAATACGGCAATTTTGCTGTTGGGCAAAGATGAAACAAGTTCTTTGTTATCACCCGCTATTGCTAAAATATCATGGATATTAAAAGATAAACCCGAAGGATATGAGCATTTTCATACGCCTTTTATACTAACTGTTGACAAAACGATTGCCTGTATCAGAAACACACGTTATAGTTATATGGTGGACGATACAACCCTGTTTCCGGAAGAAGTAACGCATTATGACGAATGGGTAATGAGAGAAATGTTGCATAATTGCATTGCTCATCAAGATTATAGCAAACAATGTCGAATTATCGTATTGGAATATAACGACCGGATTCTTTTTGAAAATGCAGGCGGATTTATTCCCGATTCGATTGAAGAAGTGATTCATTTAGACCGCCCACAACCGTATTACCGAAATCCGTTTTTAGTAGAAGCAATGGTGAATCTGAATATGATTGAAACTGTCGGAAGCGGTATTAAGAAAATGTTTACCATCCAAAGAAACAGATTTTTTCCATTACCAACTTATGATATTTCTAAAGAAAATCATACGGAAGTGACTATTCACGGCGAACTTATCAATAAAAATTATTCGCGTTTGTTATTCCAACGCCCTGAATTGATTTTGGATGACGTAATTGCATTGGACAAGATTCAGAAAAAAATACCCATCAGCGAAAAGGAAATACAGCACTTACGGGATTTGAAATTAGTTGCAGGAATGGGATTCGAGTTACAGGTTGCCGGTAATTACACCAAAATACCTTATCAGCATTACAAGCAAATGATATTGGATTTGATTTATCAAAATGGCTCTGCGACAAGAGAAGATATTGTGAATCTGATAATGCCCACTTTGTCGCCCGATGAGCCAATAGAGAAACGGCTGAGAAAAATAACAAACATCGTTGCCAAATTATCGAAAGGCGAAAAAGTTATCAAAAATACTTCTAAAACAGATAAATATCCCGTTTGGAAACTTATTTGAAGTATCGAAAAGAAAAAGTAGATGAAAAAAGAAAAAATAGATGTGAAAATCTCAAATAACGAATAAAAACAGAAAATATAATATTGATAATCATACTTTTATGTCAATAATTGAAAGTAGATGTAAAAAGAAAAAATAGATGTGAAATTTACATATTATTAAACGCCTCCGTAACCATATTCCCTACCCTTTGAGCGGTTACGGATTCTGCGGACGTATGCGGATTTTCCTCTTTCTGTTCCAATTCTACGGAAGCGCCCGGATTTTTGAAGTGGTGTTTTTCTGTATCTACGCTTTGATTTGACGGCTGCGTTTGTATTTCTGTTAGACCTGTTCTGTTCTCATACTTGATGACAGATTGCTGAATGTGAGATACATGATCAGGACGGTTATGTTCATTATACGTAACCTCTTTAAGATTGACTTCAAGCACTGTTCCAATCATATTCTTTTCTTCATCATCCAGATTGATATTGTTTTTGATGTAGTCAACATCAGAAACATCAGGCGTAAAACCGGATTGTTTCAAATGAACCAGCATGTTCATATCGTAATTATCTACTGCGTCTCTGAAAATCTCCTGTTGCTGACTGATACCTCCATCAACAGAACGCTTATTATCAGCCTGATCCAATAAATATTTTGCAAACTCCGTTTTTTTCAAAGCGCTTAACGCTTCTAAATTCGATGACAGATCAAAAAGCGGGACGGACGCCGATGGTTGATTCAATGACCGCTCAAGATCTTTCAACTGATTCTTTGACAGGTGATTTTGATCTTTGTAGTTGTCAAAAAACAAGCCTCTTTTATCAGCCGTCATACCTGTCTCTGCCGTGTAATATTTTCCATTAATGCAAAACAGCCGGTTCTTCATTTTTCCGCCATTGGCAAGAATGTTCATGTCTTCGGCGGTCAATGCGTATTCCCCTATTTTCGTCGGCACATTGATTTCATACCCGGATTTGACCACAATACGGTTGAGATCATGATCTACCTGAAGAAAAATGTGTTGTCCTCTAAAAAGAAACGGTCCTGCTATTTCATTATTCATCAGTCGCAGCCTGTCTTTTTCAGAAATAACGAAATCTTCTATTTGTTTGGGTATGGAGATGTTTGGCCTGGAAAACATATATTTGATCTCGAGCTGGCCGGCTTCATCGCGACTTAACCAAACTTTTCCGTCGAGAAGTTCGCCATCGTTAAACATCATGTTCGTCAGCAATCCCGAAGATTCGCCATAACTTAATTTCTCAATGTCCTGCTGCGACAAATTTACCCCGTTGATGACAGTTGGGATATCGGATACTTTGAAAATGGGATTTTTATGTACTTCCATGACTAAAATAATTTGGGCAAAAATACGATTTTAGTTGTTGCAAAAGTAAGCTAATTATTTTATTTTTGTGAAAATTTTCAATTCAAAATGTGGAGATTCCTGATCATAGCGCTTGTTGTTGTGCTGGTCGGTTGCCAGAGCGCCCCCTATTATTCTACAGGATCAAAGGGAGCGCCGATGACGTTTCACGAGCCGAAGGGAAGTGACGGACTTTATGAGGTGTACCAAAGCGTGAGAACTCTTTTTATCATCATCACAAGTCTTGCTTTCCTGGCTGACGTCGGGATTGTCATTTATCAATTAGTGGTGAACGGAGAGGCAAAAAAAGGCATACTTGCACTGCTGGTTCTTCTGTTTGTTCTCAATGCCATACTTCTGCTTTTTAAATGATGACGGAGTATATCTTTTATATTATTCTCACGATAGTTTGGATAACAGGCGTTTATTTTTGGTTCAACAGAAAAAAATCAACGCCCGAAAATGAATTGTCGCCCCCGGATGCCAACATCATTGCTACGACCGGTAAAGAATCAAGGGTTAGAATCATCTTCGATCAGGGCGACAGAAACAATATGGACATTAAATCTTTAGCCGATTTTACGGTCAGATATTCCGATTTAATATCCGGCAATTACATCTTTCCAGGGAATGATTTACTTACGGAGAAAATAGAAGAACCAATGGAACAGAAAACGGAAGAAGCAGAAGATTTGGACATGAGAGATTACATCAATATTTTCACCATCAAAATTTTTTTACTATTTTTGCAGGACAAAAGATTTTAGTATCTTTGTGGTGAATGTGAAAAATGAATAAATTCATGACAGTAGTGAGCACAAAGGAGTTTAACACTCATCAGGAAAAGTATTTTGATTTGGCAAAAAACAATGAACAGGTTTTTATACAGGGAGGAGATTGTATGTTTATTGTCTCCAGGGCAAACGAGTCGACAGGGAAATATAAAGAGCCCGACGCAGATTTGCGCAGGGCCATACCTATGGAACAGGTCAGAGATAGCGTAATTGCCTACATTCGCAAAAAACATGCGAAAGAAGTATGAAGACAAAAGTATTGGCTGACCCAGATGTGATTGATTATCTGTACGAACTTGTAGATATTCTTTACGAAAAACAGTACTTCAGTTTTGAAGAAGACTCAGTAGAATACGTAGTAGAACTGTTTGAAGACATCATTACAAATCTGCCTAAAAAACGCAGAAAACCAGCGCCAAAACATTTAAAAAAATACGGAGAGAATTTGGAATACGCCGCCTTCAAAAAAAACAAACGTACTACATGGTACACTTTTTTCGATATTTACAAAGACAATGAAGAAATTGTATATTTGGTGCGACTCATAGAAAATAACCATACAGTCGCACAGTATTTATAAGGAAAAATAAGAAGATTGACTGCAAAGAGTGAAAATTTTCTAATCCGACCTACCCTCTTTTCAATTTCAGTTGTACTATATCATATCATAGTATAAAAACTAAATTTTAAAGATAAAAAGATGAAAAAGTTATTTTCCGTATCATTGGTTTCTTTGGTAAGCCAATTATTCGTAATGGCGCAAAAAGTGCCTGATTTAAAAGACGTGGTAAGTATTGCCCAAAAAACATCAACTGAAGCATGGTCATTGGCCAACTGGATCATCACCATTGTCATGGGGATAGGACTGATATTGCTGATCATTGCCTTCGTGACGGAACATCCGAAGAAGCGCGAATTCCTGATTGGCTGGATCACAGCTATCGTCCTTTGGGGAGCCGCTAACCTTCTCTTCAAGTAAGGTGAAAAGAAAGACGCTGGATCACATGAATAAAGAGGTACTGCTGTTCGGCTTATCGCCAATGGTGGTTACTGTTCTTTTTTTATTTTTATGTGCAGTGATGCTGGTTTCACAAATGACGGCATTATTGCTGCTGATACCGAAGATCATTCTTGTATTTTTTTTAAGAAAATTGTCTCAAAAGGGCAACCCTGACCTGATCAATTCATATCTCATTTCGTCAGGTTGCCCTGAATCTGTGGAAGACAATCAAAACATGTTCAGATATTTGATTACGGATAAGAGCGCACAGGATGGCAACTAAGGAAATGATCGATATTTGTCCGGTCAGGCAAATTGAAGATGGTAAGATCATCAACGATACAAAAGATATTTCGGTCGGCTTTGATATGATTTTGCCGGAAATCTTCACCTTGAGCGATTCGGACGCCGAACAGATGGAAGAAGGTTTTCTGTCCATCCTTCGATCATTGCCTGCAGGATGTATTCTGCACAAACAGGATTATATCTATTCAAAAACCTTTCAGAATGATGCTGTCATTGAGAATATGATTCATCAATCTACTGTTGATTCGTATTTAGAACGTCCGGTACTGTACCATCGATCCAAAATCTTTATCACTTTCTGCGACCGGTATCTGATAGACAAGCCCAAATCGCTCCATCATGTATTCGGTAGAATAAGCCTGTTCAAAAACCCTTTTTCAAATATCACCGAAGAACGTTTAGAATTGATTGAAGACCGTACCAAAAGCGTACTTCATTCCTTAAATTCCATCAAATATTGCGTGGCAACACGTATGGATGATTACGCGCTGGCTGCTTCGCTGTACGATTATTTGAATCAATCCTACGATCAGCCTGCGGTTGCGGATGAATCCATCAGGGATAAAATCGTCAGTCCTGTCGGTTTCGATAAAAAGACCGGTCTGATGATGGTTGGCGACAAGTTTGTTTCAGTGATAACATTAGTGAATGAAGGGAAAGAACTCTCTTCCATGAAAAGGGCAAAAATCACCCAGTCGTCGGTGTACGGCAAGCCGTTCCGTTTCAGCCACGATATTCAAAAACGGGCGTCGTTGGTTTATCCGTTGGGGATAGGTTTTGCCGCCGATCATATTTTGAATACTACTATACAGATTGTAGAAAATTCAAAAATGAAGTTCAATCTGACCGTTGAAAGGCGAAAATTGGGAACATTTGCTACTTTTGGACATGCAGAAGCAAAAAATAAGATAAGGGATATCAACAGTTATGTTGAAACCATTGATGAACACGGTTATCAATCCTGTTTGTGTCATGTGGACGTGATCATCCGGGCGGAAAGCAGGGAAACACTGAACAAATACAATGATTTGGCATTAAGTCATTTCGACTATATGAACAATTCAAAGGGCATTGTAGAAAACTTTGAATCCGAAGCGTTGTTTTTCCTGTCGTGCCCGGGAAACACCAACTGGAATTACCGGCAGTTGAAATCCGTTACTGCCAATGCAGTCATGTATCTGCATAAGGAAACGCATTATCTGAATGCCGACAGCGGTATGCTTGTGGCCGACCGGTTCGGCGCTCCGGTCAATCTGCAATTCAGGGGAAAAAACCAGCGAGGCGCGCACAAACTTGTCCTCGGTCCGACCGGCTCAGGAAAATCATATTTTCTGAACGAGTATATCAACCAGTTGCTTTTTGTGGGTACGCATGTGGTGATCATTGATGTTGGCCGGTCTTATGAAAGACTTTGCGAATGGAATAACGGGATTTTTTACGACAGCGGAAACAGCGACCTCATGAGTTTCAATATTTTTCTCTGTAAACAGGACAAATACGGAAACTATATCTACATCGACGCATCGGAAGAAGAAGACAAAGACCGGCAGGTGAATTTTGTATTAACGTGTCTGCTGCATCTCATCAAAAGAGATGAAGAAGCATCCATCACAGAAGTCACTATTCTGCAAAACAGCATCATCATGTTTTATGATTATGTGAATGAGAACAAAATGTTCCCGGATTTTACGCTGTACTATCACTGGATGATTAACGATTTCAATAATACTCCGAAATATATTGAGGATGAATACGACAAGTATTTTGATTTAAGAGCGTTTAAGATTAATTTAGAAAGATTTACGGAAGGGAAAACCGATGGAAAATTACTGAACGCCAAAAAGAATCTGGATTTGACGGGCGAGCGGTTAGTTGTCTTTGAAGCCCGTGCCATTCTGAAAAATACCGTATTGTTTCCTCTGTTTTGTTTGATAGTAATGGATTTATTCAGCAAAAAAATATCCATACTTCCGCGAAATGTACCCAAAGAACTGATCAACGATGAAGCGCTTGATTTTTTGACCGACCCGAAAATGGGGTCTTTTTTAGGATTCCAGTACAGGACTGCACGAAAAATGGGAGCGGGCATATCATTGGCCACGCAAAATGTTGAGTTTATAGAAAAATTAGCGCCCATTGTGGTATCGTCTATTACGGTCAACACCAGTACCTATATCATTCTCAGTCATAAAGGTTTTGAATCGCTTTATCCCAAAATGCAAAGCATACTGTCGTTCACCGACAACGACATCGAAATATTGGATTCGCTCCAGGATGGCGAAAATTACCGGGAAGAGTTTATTAAAGTCGGTAACATTGCCAAAGCATACAGAATAGGAATATCGGAAATGGCCAATGCCGTCTATTCCACTACGCCGGAGGTAGTGGCAAAGATCAGTCAATTATACCGGGAAAGGAAAAATTACAAGGCGGCTGTCATTCAATACATTGAAAATCTTAAAAAGGAACGGGTATGAAATACATTTTGACCATCATCCTTCTGTCTGCCACATTTTTCAAGGCATTCCCGCAAGCCGGCTTAGTAACGGATATTGCCGCCAATCAGACCCTGCTCGCTTTGGATGCAGCACAGGTGCAAACCAATACGACCATGGGGGCTGTTTCTGCAATTCTTACAGCCATGGAGAAAGCGGAAAAACTGAAAATGAATGCAGATTTTATCAAAAATCTGAAAACCGTGCAAAGAATCTATTCGTCGATGGAGGCATTGGTCTGTCAAATAGATGCTTTGAGGATAGAATCAGGCAGAAGCATACGCGCAAAGGACTGTTTTTTCAATATGCAAAGTGAAATCGTCTCTCTGAACGTGACTTTATCCAGCGATCTGATGAAGTTGGCAGTTCTGGCGACAGCCTCTTTCAAAACCGACTTCACGGCAGCCAATAAAATGAATATGCTGATTGAGGTGTGCGATAACATAGATAAGGCAAGCCTGTTGCTCGACGATCTGAGGTTTCAGCTGGCGCAGGAAAATATCAGTTATTTTGCGAAGAAGGGCGCGAAACTGCAAAAAAACTATAATCTTCAAACCGCTAACAGATACCGCAAATGAGATCATTAATCATCATTGCCATACTGAGTATTTTCTCCGTCAAATCTTTTGCCCAGGCGTCGGTGGTGGTTGATGTGGAACGAAATTTACATTTGCAGTCCCTGCTGGATCAAAGAGCCGTTGCCATGACCTCTGAAAAACTGATGCAATCCGGATTGCTTGAAATGGAATTGCTCGACAAACTGAAAATGTCTGCGGATTTTTTACAAACGCTCCATTCTTTACGGATTTTATACGGATTGGTTCAACAATTGGTATGCCAGATAGATGGATTATATATAGCCATGAGTCATTACAGATTCGATGATAACTGCGTCTTCAGAATGAAAATGGAAGTCGCTTTTCTGAAACTTGACCTGACGACAGAGGTACTCGATATGGCAGGGTCTTCCGGCTCAATCTTTTCAAATAAATTCTCTTCTTCCGAACGTGTCGGGATGATGAACAAAATTTCACAAACCATCATGGATACCAGCAAGTTGCTCGAAGATTTGAAAACTTTGATCAACCGGCAAAATACGGTTTATCTCAATAGCGCCGGCACAAAATTGAGAACCAATAATCATCTTTCATCATGGAACTTAAACAGATACAGATAATGACTTTTCTTTTTGCTCAGGGTAATACAGTTGATTTCTTTTTCAAAAGCGATTATTTAGACAGTGTGGTTGCAAGCGTCACTTTTAAGGTATGTTGCGTGGCGCTTACCTTATCGGTCATCTTCTTTTTGGCAGTGGCTGCATGGAACATTGCTGTTTCATCCGTCAAAAGAATCAACGATGGCCATGCAGAACGATTTTTCGACAAGCAGGAAATGATCAGGTCCATATTTCTGATGATCTGTATCGTGATCTACATGCCCGTCACCTGGAGTGTGCTGGGCGTTTGCGAACTCGTTTGCGGAACGATTGTCCCCTCTGAAGAAATAGCCTCGTTCAATGAACAGATGATGATTCAGTTTGATGAAGCGTTGGATGCAGACCAAACTGTTCCTGAAGAAGTCAAAAATCTTCTGGCGCTTTACGACGCCCCGCAAACATCCGGTCAGGACCGGGATGCAGCCCGGGAACTGCTCAAAAGCGAATTTGGTATAGACGCAACTGCCGCTCCGGAAGACAGAATCAACCAGTACAGACCCCATACGCCAAACGGAATGTTGAAAGTGCTGTATGCCATCATGAATTTATTGAATCCCGCCACTTGGACACGAGTGGTTGTTTCGGCGCTGGTTTCGTTACTTTTGCTGCTGATTCGCATGGTGATCAACTTCTTTGCCGTTAATTTGATTAAGGTTCTGGTTTGTCTCGGGCCTATGGCGTTTGCCTTTTCCATCATACCGGCCTTTCGGGACAAGATAACAGACTGGTTTTCAACATTGCTTAATGCCGCATTTGTGTTCTTCACGCTCAATGTACTGGAAGCCATCGTATATGGTATGATGTGGAACTTTTCAGACCTCACGCAAAATCCGTTTGAATTATATCAAAATTCTCAAAATGTCATGGCTATGGAAATCACGATCATTATCCTGTATCTGATGGCATTCTGGCTGACATCCAAATACGTTGGCAAATCCGACGCCGGAAGGGTGATAACGAAAGCGGTAACGCTGGCGACTATGGCTACCATGGCGGTACTTTCCGGGGGCGCAGGAGCGACAGTAACAGGAAGCGTTTCCGGAGCCGGCGCCATTGCCAATACCACAAGAACGGCAGGAGATGCCTTTAAAAACGAATAAGATATGAAATCCCTGTTTGACTATAAATCCGCATTTAGAACCAGCATGTTGTTTTTCGCACTGGTTTGCTGTTTCTGTGTGGTTGCAGTTATTGCAACGGCAGTATACATGCACAGGGAATCAGAGAAACAGTATGCGATGATTTACGTGATGGACAAAAGCGGCGCCATCAGTACGGCAGATAGAACTGAATTAGATGTTTCAGGCCGGTTGTTTGAATATGAGGATCATGTGAAAAACTTTTACAGGAAATGGTATGCTTTTGATGAAAGCAGTTTTCAGTACAATATAGAATCGGCGCTTTACCTGATCGGGGATGTGGGGAAACAAATGTATCAAAAATATGTGGAAGACAACATTCTGAGAACACTCAAACAGATGAACATGTCCGTAACGGTAGAAATCAAAGAGGTTTATGTGGACATGAATACCATGCCCCGCACCGGATATATCACCGGCATACAGACCATCAAAAGAACAAGAGGCAGTGTTTCAAGAAACATGAATTGCACTTTTGAACTGTGGGATGTTTCCAGATCGAGAGAAAATGCGCATGGGGTAAAGATTGAAAAATGGGAAGTGGTCAATAATTCAGTGACAGAGTAATGACACAGGAAAAAAACAGAAATACTTTTTTGATGGTGGTGGTGATGGCGCTGCCTGTTGTTTTGGGTATGATGTTTCTCATATCCAAAAATATGAAAAACGAAGATATTGCGGTAAGTCAGGAATCTTTACCTATCCCGGAAATAGACGATATGGAAGAATTGGATGACAATAAGGCAAAATTATACAGGGATGAACAGACTGAAATCATCTACCGGAGAAATTCAGACGCCCGGAATATAGCCTCCGACAAGGACTTTTTTGCCATTGATTCAGATTTCGGAAAAGAAGACGGGATTAAGGAACAACAACCGACAGACCGGGAAACGCTGCTGGTGCTGGAACAATTCCGCGATCCGGAACAAAGAAATGACGGGCGTGTTTCTCAACAACAAACATTCAATGATCAGACGCAAACACAAACGCAGCCGGCAGGCAGGATAAAAACCGTTAATAACAAACAGAATGATTTGCCTGTGGTAACGGAACCGGCAAATACGCAACAAGCCGCAAGTCCACAGCGCAGGTCGTCGATGGGCGTCTATACCGCAAACCGTTCATCAATAAGTTCCCCCATGAACGCCGTGATGGATCAATCAAAAAAATATCTGAGGGCGGTTCTCGAAGAAGACAAACTGATTCAAAATGGCAGTAATGTCACTTTTGTTTTATCGGAAGACGGAAATATTGAGGGTACGAATCATAAACGGGGCAGCATATTATATGGACGGGCAACACAGGGAAACGATTTTTTTGAAATCAGCATTTATCAGGTAAAGTCGGCTAATGACGGCAATATGTACGCAGCCAATCTGATGGTTTTCGATGAAAACTACAATCGCGGGATACGTTCAGAGGGGTTCCTGAATGAAACCAGCAAAGAAGAAGGAATGGATGCAGCATCACAAACTGTTGATGAAGCAACCCGCGGCGCTGCATCAGTCAGAGCGCTGGATATTGCCGCCCGCGCCATTACAAGAACGGCGGCTAAGACAGCGCGAAGCAAACCCGTCGCCATTACATTGAAAAAAGGATACAAAGTATATCTTCAACCAAAACCATAAATGAAATGAAAAAGTTATTGATCATCAGCCTGTTGATATTGCCAGTGAAAGTAAGCGCACAGGAAGATATGGGAAAAATCGAAGTTTGCACCCAATATACAGTTACATTGATGTTCGCAACAGATATTGAATTTGTCATATTTGGAAACAACCCGTTGATGGATGTGATAGACGGCGTACCCGAATATGAAAATTACGCCATATTCGAAAGTGGCAAAACCTTAATCCTCAAAGCAAACAAGGAAAACATATCCAATACGTCCATCAATGTGAAAACTGCGGACGGGATATTGTGGTACGGATTTTTAGAATTTAAGGACAACACAACGCTTTTTCATGATTTTTCCCAAAAAGCGCAACCAGCAACGGCAGCCGGTTTTGATGGCGGCCATACCGAAGCGTCACAAAACAAAACGACCGGAAAAGAAAAATCGGACGATTGTGAAAAGAAATTAGAACTTGTGATGAATCAGCCGCCTGAATATACAAAATTCGGATTGATCTCGGGGAAACTGACCTTTATGGTTCCCAACATCATGAACGATACGGAAAACATGTATTTCAAAGTGGTGATAGATAACCGGTCGGGAAATGCTTTTGAAATCAACAGTGTTGTTTTCAAGCATACGGAAGCGAAAACAAAAGGCGTCAAAAAGAATCAGGTACAAAATGAAGAAAGAGTGATGCCGGTATTTGAAAAGACGGTGGAGATGATTGAAGGATATACCAGAAAAGAACTGGGGTATGTGCTTCCGCTTTTCAGTACGGGCACAAACGGTAAGTTTATCATCCAGTTTGTGGAGAACAGGGGAACAAGGAATTACCAAATCGAACTGTCTGCCAAAGACATGCAAAAAATCAAAGTTTTCAAATAATATTCAATTCAATATGTTTACAGGTCGTACAGGGTATTCCTGTTTACAATCATCACTGAAAAGAGATATTTATATTTTAGCAGTATTATTGCTGTTTGTTATCCTTTCCAATATAATATGGGTATTTATATTCCCCTGGTTTCAGCATATCGCGTCCTTTTCTGCATTGATTTTTGTTTTGGTACTGTTCTTCAAGTTGAGAAGCAGGATAAACCGTGTGAATATCTTTTAGATTTGAACACGAATTGCCTTACTTATTCCGACTATTTTTATTGATGCCGGAAATTATGCTATTGAAATATTTTGTACCTTTGAGGCGCATAATCAAACACTAAATCCATGACAACAGCAGTGAATACGCTTCGCTTTTTCAATACCACCGGTCCCTGTAATCCGGGCAAGCATTACATGCTTCCGCCCGAAGACCGTCTTGTTAGCGCACAATTACATCGTTATATTCGCGATGAACTCTATTGGGTGCTTCATGCTCCGCGACAAACCGGAAAAACAACCTTTCTTTTGAGTTGGATGCGTGAAATCAATGAAACAGGCGAAGCTGTTGCTTGCTACGTAAGTGTAGAGCGTTGTCAAGGTTTTGTTGAAGCTAAACGTGCTATGCCGGCAATTTGCTCATCTATAAAAGAACGTGCCAGAAAATTCGGTCTTCCTGAGCCTGAAGTTAATTCAGAAGATGCCTCAAGTATGTTGAGCGACATCCTGCTTAACTGGTCTTTATTGGTGGCTCCTAAATCCTTGATCGTTTTATTCGATGAAGTGGACGTACTCGAAGGTGAAGCGATGGTCAGTTTTTTACGGCAATTACGTGATGGATTTGCCGGAAGGGGAGTTGGAAGATTTCCTGTTTCCATTGTTTTAGTAGGAATGCGCGATTTAAAGGATTATATCACAGCATCTAAAAAAAGAATACCGGTCAATCCGGGTTCTCCTTTTAATATAAAAGCGGATTCTGCTGTTTTGTCCAATTTCAGCAAAACAGATATTGAACATCTTTTTGAACAACGCACTCTTGAAACCGGACAACAAATCGAACCGGAGGCTTTGGATTATGTATATGAACAGTCGAATGGACAACCATGGATTGTCAACTCTTTATTTATGAGAGCAACCATGAGAATACTTGATAAGGGTAGCGCTGAAACTGTAACGCTCAGTCATGTAGTCGAGGCGCGTGAACAAATGATCATGGCTCGCGAAACTCATTTGGACGCTTTAAGCGAACGCCTGAAAGATCCTCGTATCCGCAGAGTAATAGAACCTGTACTCACTGGAGAATTTAATCCCGATTTGGGACGTTCCAATTCCGATGTTATGCTTGCAATGGACCTGGGACTCGTGCAGTGGACTTCTGAAACGGGGCTGACAATTTCCAATCCAATATACAGTGAAATACTTACCAGACATCTTAATTCCGGTTATCATGACATCATGCCACCACCGACCTCCTGGCAGTGGCAGAAACCGGATGGCGGTCTTGACATGGATAAGTTATTGAAAGAATTTCAAAAGTTTTGGCGACGACATGCAGATAATTGGGAAGAAAAAGCAGAATACACCGAAGCCTTTCCACATTTGCTGCTGATGGCTTTTCTTCAGCGGGTGATCAACGGTGGCGGAACCATCGACAGGGAATGTGGCGCCGGTCGGGGGAGAATGGACCTTTTCATCAATTTTCAAGGTGAATCTTTTATCATAGAAATCAAAATGTTAAGAGATCACGATTCGCCAAAAACCATTGAAGAAGAAGGAATGGAACAGATACAAAGGTATGGCGACAAATTCGACATTGAAACTCTGTTATATCTGATTATTTTTGACCGCAGCGCTAAAAGAAAATCAAAACTGTGGGATGAGCGTATTCTTTGGAAACAGGTCGATAACGTTACCGTTTTAGGATGTTGATATTGACCTCACAGGCCTCATGCCAAAATAGGGACGAAAAGTTTAATACAGGCTCTAATACACACAAATTCAAATATTTGTAAAATATTCACAACAAGTCTAATTTGTTTCAAAAACGGTTGTTTTTGAAACAGTAAAATACGAATTTTATAAAAGCAAATAACATGAAAAACCTGTTTGGAGACAACGACACATTTTTGCACAATTTGGGCAAAACCTTAAGCCGAAAGGAAAAAGACAAAGAGGCAAAGAGCATAGAATTAAACTACGTGGCAAAGACAGAGGAACTTGCTGAAATTGCCGAGTTAGCCATTATAACGGGATTGATGCTCCACACCTTTGAACTGCCCGACACAGAAGAATATGATACATTTATGGACTTCTTATTGTTCTGCAAAAAGATAAGCGAAGCACTACCACACGACGAAGAAACAGAGGAAGCACAAATAACGCATACGGCAACCGAAAAGGAAATAGAAGCGACAAATTACATGCTATCACATGCCATGAGAATAACTGCGCGTGATGAAAATATTACAAACAAAAGAGCGGACAAGGCAATAGCGATAGAGAGTTTCCGGCGGCGAATGATGCAAGCGGCGGGGAAATAAAATGATGTTATTTTTCAGAGCGGGGGGCAGCGATGGGGATGTGTTCCGTTGCCCATCGGGACGGAAACGAAAATAAATAATGTTATTTTTCGATTTCCGGAGCGAAAATATCCGGCAGCGCAGCCGAAAAATAATGTTATTTTCAATCGAAGTCGGTTTTATTGCGCCTGAACGTATCAACTACATTTCCGATTTGCTGCAACATACGGCTTTGGGCTTCTATGGTCAGGCGGGCGTCATCGAGTTGATGGCGCAAAGACTGTAATTCATCTTTATACGATACAAATTGCCGGATGGCGAGAAGCGCGGCTTTGCTGCTTGTGCCCACGCTAAAATATTCCTGCAAGTTCTGAAGTTTTTGCAGGGCGTCAGCGTCAAGGTCCCGGATTTGAAGGCTTCCGCCCTCGCTGCCTTTTGGTTTTCTGTTTTTTGGTTCCATGAGAAAAGAAATTAACGAATTTGAAAGGCAAAGATACAAATAATAATGTTATTTTTGCCATAACAGGACAAGAATATTGGATGCCGCAGGCTGAAAATAACATTATTTTCTTCTGCAGGAGTAAATTTTAACCGGATTGCCTTGGGATAGAGAAAGGTTCCTCACTACGTTCGGAATGACAAGTTATCTCAGTGAAGAAAAAAGGGGAGGAAAGAAACGGCGGCTTTGCCGCTGTTTCTTTCCTCCCCATACACTTTGCCAGCAGCCGTCATTTCGAATGGAGCGAAGCGGAATGAGAAATCTCTCGTGCGACAATTTGAAATGCACCCAATCCTTTTACGTCCTTTTTTCAATGATTTTCCTGATTTTTTGGGCTGTTCCCAGACTGCAACCGCCAAGTAAAGCTGCGCGACGCAAGGACTGCCTGTTATCAGTGAGTTCTCTAACCACTACTTTGTATTTATCCAACAACTGTTCATCGGTCATATTTGAGCCGTACAGTGTCCGGTCAATAATGCCAATCAGGTTGTTTTCAAATAGATTGAGCGATTGGGTTATTACTTCCGCGAATACGTAATAGCGGGGGACTTCTATTCTCTTTTCTTCCAAAAAATCCAGCAGGGATTCAAATATTTCCCTTGGCCTTAAAGAGGTTTTTACCAATTCGGATGCCTCTTTTTCAAAAATATCCTTACTGTCTGAAAAGGAATGGTATCCGTTTTTATTCAGAATGAATTTTTTGTGAATACTGTATGTGATTTTATTGTAATCTTTGCTGATTGCGACCCTGTTTTTGATACCAAGCAGTTTTCTGACAAATTTAACATCTTCGGTATGAAAATGTTCCGGAAGAAAAAACTTCTTTTTGGACATGAAATACCCCTCCTGCAGTATATACCCGATTTTTGTCTCTGTTTTTCTGAATTTAACTTCATTGTCCGGCAAAACTAAGAAACGGTTTCTTGCTTCTTCTGTAAAACGGGGTGGAGAATCGAACAGTTCTATCTCATTGTCTTTCAGGAAATTTATTGTGGTCATTAAAAGGCGTTATTTGATTTTCAAACCATTCAACAATTTATAACCGGGTTCTTTCAAAGAACCATCCCCATTCAGGTACACATATAAGGTAGTGGTGGTCATGTTCAATCTTTTGGCGACAGACTGAACTGTGACACTTTTGTCTTCCAGCGACCTGACAGCCATCATTAAGGTTTCCTTGTCCATTTTTCGCGGTCGACCGCCTTTCCTTCCCCTGGCTCTGGCTGCCGCAAGGCCTGCCCGGGTTCTTTCACAGATCAGTTCCCTTTCAAACTCGGCCAGCGCTGCAAATATTCCGAACACAAGTTTTCCGTTGGCTGTTGAAGTGTCGATTTGCGCACCGGCGCCGGCCAGCACTTTCAAGCCCACACTCCGCTTATTCAGATCATCAACTAATGTTACAAGATGCTTCAAATCCCTCCCCAACCGGTCAAGTTTCCAAATAACAAGCGTGTTACCCGGTTGAAGCGCTTTCAGACATGTTTCCAGCCCGGGACGATGGTCTTTCCTTCCTGAAGCCATATCCCGGTAAATCCTGTTTTCGTCTACGCCGTCAACAATTAATGCGTCTTTTTGAAGGGACAACTTCTGGCTGCCGTCTGTTTTTGAAACCCGCATGTATCCTATTTTCATAAACATTCTTTTTTACGTACAAGAAAAGATAGCGGCAAAGATACAACATTTCATAGAATTTCTTAACGGCTTTTCTTGTTTATTTTTACCCCTTGAAAGGTTATGATATGGGTTGCCAGAAAAACGGTCGTTTTCCTTGCAGAAAAATAATTGTCAATGACAGGAAAATGATTAAAAATGCTGTTTTACTTCTCTTTTTGATATAATCGAGTATAAATCACTGAATATATAATACATACAGGATTCTATTAAACTTTTCCCCTCTATTTTGGCATGAGGCCATATTGTCGTCCAAATTGATAATGGTATGCGCTTTGATACCTCCTTTTTTCCTGCCCTCTTTCGATAGACGTCCGCAGCCTTTCAGTATCGCTTTGAACAGGGTAATGGTAGTGGAATCCAT